>Ga0181562_10000766_pt1 | contig 26282 bp, 18 predicted proteins | sample 011ome_26_FD_139344 | JGI IMG/M metagenome (GOLD analysis project Ga0181562, IMG submission 139344) | Coastal salt marsh microbial communities from the Groves Creek Marsh, Skidaway Island, Georgia - 011511BT metaG (megahit assembly) | ecosystem: Environmental > Aquatic > Marine > Intertidal...
CAGTAGGTATGCCTGTTGGGCCTCTGACTGTCTACGATGAGGTCAGTCTCGAGCTGTCTCGCAAAGCCCAGGAAACCTGGAAAGAGATGGGTCTAGCCATCGATGGTGACGATCGCTCGATTACTGCCGGTGTTGTTGACACCATGATCGGAGGCCATGGACGTGGGGGCCGTTACCACGGTGGCGGATTCTACGAGTACGGTGCTGACGGTTCCAAAGAGGTTTGGTCAGGGCTCTCCGAGCTCTATGGCAAAGAAGGCGTCGATATTTCTGATCAAGACGTCAAAGAGCGCCTACTGTTCCGTCAAGTAATCGAGGCACTGAAGTGCTTGGAGACAGGTGTTTTGCGCAGTGTGGCTGACGGCAATATCGGTTCCATCATGGGTATCGGTGCGCCCGCGTGGACCGGTGGACTGTTGCAGTTTGTTAACACCTACGGATTACAAAATTTCATTGACCGATGTGGCGAACTCAGCGCAGCCTATGGTGATCGCTTTGATGCGCCGGCTATCGTGGCGGAGAAGTTGGCATCAGGAGAGACCTTTGTCTAAGGCGACGGCGTCTTTTGGAAGGGCGCTCCGTGCGCCCTTTCTTATGCCTGTTTAAAGGGGGTGGCTTTGCCTTCCTGCTCCCGCTGCTCATAAGAGGTGCGCAAAGCGGGTGTATCGGTGTTAAATGGAAGCGCAATCAATGGAGAACAATAACAATGAGCTTTGCTGTCACCCTGGGCCGATTTTTACTCGGTCTGTATTTCTTCCTTCCCGGTATTTCGAAAGTAACGGCCTACGCTGACACCCTCAGCTACATGACGCTACACAACATACCGGCTCCAGAGCTACTCCTGCCGATCACAACGGTTTTGCAAATCGGAGGGGGCATGATGCTCATGATAGGCCTGCGTGTTAGTCAGGTGGCTTTGATGTTCGCTGGCATGACCCTGCTTATTAATCTGGGAATGCACGACTTTTGGAACGTCTATGAAGGTGTGAGCCAGGCTCACGAGACGCAGAACTTTGTGAAAAATCTGGCGATTTTTGCGGGTTTACTTGTGATGAGCGGTGCCGAGGATCTTCCTCAGCACCGCCTTTTAGGTCGCAAGTAACGGATGCTTGTGTGGCTTAAGCGCCTAAGTCGAATGTGAGCCCAGCCTTAGCGACTAGTCGCTCAATCAGCTTCTCACCCATTGCGGGCGCTGGTGTGTAAACACCCCCTGGCAGATCTGTGCAGTCCTGAACGATGCAGAGCGCGCTCTCAGCTATCATCTTAGAGGTCGAGCCGTAACCCGGATCCATGTCACCGGTAACAGCGGCTTCAATGCGATCGCCATTCGCGTTTGTACCGATGAACAGCACATCGTAATGACCGGCTTCGCGGCTCTCTTTTGATGGTCCTTCACCAGGCTTGGGGACGTCATCACCCTCAAGAGGATTGCTGCTTGCCACCATATTGGCAACAGCTTCACCCTGCTCGCCCGGGCCCGTTACCATCATCTCGTCGTACTCGAAGTCTTCACCGTAGAGGTGACCTAACAGTGCATTCGAGCGGTGCACGTTTTTAGTGTTGATTGGCGCCATGATGAAGGGGGCAACCCAGGAGCCGATAGCATCGTCCTCGTAAGGCTTTGCATCTGAGGGTTGCTCAGGACCTTGGAAGCCATTGGCGAGTGAGAAGGGGTTAGCTAGCACCTTTAATAATCCTGGGTTTGTTTTTAAGGCTGCCATTGTGGCGCCCAAAGATGCCGCCGTACCGCCAGAGAATTCTCCGTTCATCGCACGAACACGGCCACGAACGCGGCTCATAGGCGCACCTGTCTGATCGATAGAGGCCTTCTGGAGGTAGTAGACACCGAGATCAAAAGGGATCGAGTCAAAGCCACAGCTATGGACAATTCGTGCGCCTGAAGCACGTGCTGTTTCGCTATGGACGGCGATCATCTCGTGCATCCAGCCGGGCTCGCCGGATAGGTCCACGTAGTGAGTGCCTTCCTCTGCGCACAATCTGACAAGTTCCGAGCCATAAAGCTGGTAGGGACCTACAGTGGTGCAGATGCATGAGGCTCTCTTGACCATTTCGCGCAGCGAATCTTCATTGTCGGCATCGGCCGCTACAAGTGGTATCTCGGTTGATACGCCGATTAGTTCTCGCACCTCGGCCAGCTTCGCCTCGTTTCTGCCGGCCATCGCCCAGTTAACGCTGGTTCCATAGGTGTTTCCCATGTACTCGGCGACTAATCGGCCTGTAAATCCACTTGCGCCATAGACGATGACGTCAAATTCTCTGCTCATTTGAGATCCTATTAGTTGTTTGGAAACGTGTTAGATGGATGACTTTTGTCAGCGTATTTCTCACTTCAAACTACGCTTTTTGGGCGTGGGTTGTTCTGTGCTGAATTCCTTGAGTATACGGGGTATGTCAACAAATTTGCGGGTGAGATACAAATGACGTCGCATGGGATTTCAGCTACTACGAAAAGCAGTGGGATCGGTCGCAAGTGACGGGAATAAAACGGCGCGACGGAAGTTTCCAAATACCGTATTTACAAATTAAAATTTGCAAAGTGCAATTCATTTCGCGATGCGAAATAAATTTTGGGTAAGGCGACGGATGTAACGCCATCTCTCGTAAGATATTAAAAGCGGGTGATCAGAAGAGGCAGGCGTCCATGAAAAACTCACTTATCAGCTTGGTATTGGTGTCGCTGTTGTCTGCCTGTGGCGGCGGTGGCGGCAGTACGTCGGTCGATCCGCCGAGTTCGGGCGGTGTCGGATCGGACTCAGGTGGCGGAAGTGGCGGTGGAGGGGCAACAGGACCCACTGAGCCAACCGCTGAGGAGTACCGCGATGCTGCGCTCATACTCGATATTGGTACCTTTGGCGCCCGCTACAGCGACGTTGAATCCGTGGCTGAGAGTGGTGTTGATGCGTGGCTTGATGAGCAGTTTTCACTGCCTATCAGTCTGCACGAACCCATTGTTCGGCGTTATGGCGCACAGTATGGCTTTAACAATCAAGATAGTCCGATTCCAGTAGGGCGATTCCGTCGCTTTGCGTTTTTTGAGAACGCGTTGACAGCACCTGACCAGCTGAGACAGGTAACGGCCTATGCGCTCACTCAGCTATTTGTTGTGTCCCAGACGGGCGTATTGGGCAACAACCCACTGGGTCTCTCTAACTATTACGACACGCTACTCACGCACAGTTTCGGCAATTACCGCGATTTATTGCGCGCGGTAACCTTGCATCCTGCCATGGGGTTTTATCTAAGCCACGTCAACAACGCGAAGACTGACCCTGATGCCAATACCTTCCCCGATGAAAATTACGCACGTGAGGTCATGCAGCTCTTCACCATCGGCCTGTACGAGCTAAACCCTGACGGTACCCAGAAATTGGGTACAGATGGGCGACCAATTCCCACCTACGACAATGCGGATATTCGAGAGTTCTCCAAGATCTTCACTGGGCTTGCTTATGAGGGAAGTGCTGGCCAGCAACCTCAATTTGGACGCAACAGACCTGTGCTTCATATGCCTATGGTGATGTTCGACGACTACCACGAGCCTGGTGAAAAATATTTACTCAATGGGCTTACGGTGCTGGATGGGCAGACCGGCATTCAGGACATCGATGACGCGGTTGATAACTTGTTTAATCACCCGAACGTGGCACCCTTTGTAGGTAAGCAACTGATTCAAAGGCTGGTGACCTCAAACCCGTCTCCAGATTACGTGAGCCGTATCTCCGGCGTATTCGCTGACAATGGTGATGGCGTACGAGGCGATATGAAAGCTGTCATACGTGCCATTCTCACTGACCCCGAAGTGACCAATGCCTCGCGCGTTCGAGAGCCCTTTCGTCGGTTTCTCGCCGCTAACCGAGCACTCAACGCCATGCCGTCCGAGGGAAGTGATATTGGGGTAACCGGCTTTTTTGTTCAGAACGCTACAGGACAGATGGTGTTATCCGCCCCCAGTGTCTTCAATTTTTATTCTCCGTTTTATCGACCACAGGGCGGGCAGGGTTTGGTGGCCCCCGAAATGCAGATCACCACCGAAGACACGATTGTGGGCGTCACCAATTTGATGGCCCAAGTTCTTTATGGTGATCGGCCGATGCACAATGATTCGCAGTTACCAGAGATGCGACTAGATCTGACGTCCTTGGTGAGTCTGGTGGAGGATAAAGAAGAGCTGTTGTTGCGTATAGAACGTTTATTTTTCGCTGGGACAATGAGCGAGCATTCGCGTTCGGTGATTTCGGGTGCTTGGGACGAGGCAGTAAGTTTGAGTCCCACCGATCGGGTAAAACTAGCCTTATACCTCGCGCTCACCGCGCCTGATCACGCAGTCGCAGAGAGGAATGCACTATGATGGATCGACGACGTTTTCTACGAAATGGTTTAGGTAGCGCGGTCAGCATGACTATGGCCACAACCGTGCCGTTTTCATTGTTGGGGTCGGCCCGAGCGGTTGCCTCGGAAGAGTACCGTGCCGTTGTCTGTGTACTGCTGGCTGGCGGAGCCGACAGCTTCAACATTCTGGTGCCGCGATCAGAGCTGGCTTACAGCCGCTATCAGGCAAGACGGTCGGATTTAGCACTCAGTCAAAATGACCTGTTGCCACTCGATGGCGAGCACGAGGGTGTTCAGTTTGGCTTGCACCCGGCAATGAGTAGTTTGCAACAGCGTTTCAATGCGGGTCAGGCCACCATGGTGACCAACGTGGGACCCTTGGTTGAACCTACGACACGAGCCGGAATCGATGCAGAAACGGTAACATTGCCGCTTGGGTTGTTTTCTCACTCTGATCAGATTCTGAGTTGGCAAACGGCCACGCCCGCCAATCGCGCAGGTACCGGATTTGGCGGTCGTCTAATCGATGCGCTCCCTGGTGCCAACACAGGTCTGGCGCTCGCGGGTAACATCTCGCTCTCCGGAAATAACTCGTTTCAAGCGGGTGCGGTCACAGGTTCTTATGCGATAAGCGCGAACCGAGGTGTGCCGTCAATTGCCGGCTTTGACAACGATTTGTTCAAGCGCTCCTTCGAGAGTTTGATGTCCGACCCTAAGGCATCAGTGCTACAGTCTGTTTACGGTAATAAGATTCAATCTGCAATTGATGCCGGAGACGTATTTTCCTCTGTGTTAGCGCAAGCGAGTGTCATCAGTACACCCTTTGCTGAGGACTCTTTCTCATCTGCTATGAAGCGGATCGCCGAGCTTGCCAGCGTGCATGAGCAGCTTGGGGTCAGCCGCCAGACCTTTTTTGTGACTTTTGGCGGTTGGGATCATCATGAAGACACCCTTGGTCAGCAAGCCACCATGTTGCCTGCCCTGGATGCGGGCCTTGGTCAGTTCCAGGCGGCATTGGATGAGTTGGGCCTATCAAGCCAAGTTACCACCTTCACGATTTCTGACTTTGGTCGAACACTTACCTCTAACGGTAGAGGGTCGGATCACGGCTGGGGCGGCAATGCCATGGTGATGGGTGGTGCGGTGCAGGGTGGTCAGTTGTATGGCCATTTCCCCGAGCAAGTTGAGGACAATCCACTCGATGTGGGCCGAGGGCGCTTTCTGCCCAGTACAGCAACTGACGCGATGTATGCTGAGATCTCGAGATGGATGGGTGTGGCTCCCGAGTCGTTAGAGTCGGTCTTACCGAATTGGGCGAACTTTGAGGGCAGTCCCCAGGGAGCGGGTCTGACGGGTATGTTGGCGGGTTAGCGTCTCGCAGTCACCAACCAAAAATTAGCTTCAAATGAAACGCCGTTTCCTGGCGAGTAAAACTCGAGCAGGCGCCCATAGACAGCTTCTCGTGCGCGATCCTTCAACGAGGGATCGCTCTCTGCGATAAGGGCGGCCGCGGGGCCGATTTGAATGAGTTCCTCGAATATTTCGTCAAAGGACTGTGATGCGCCCACGGATAACTCAAGTGCGAGAGGCTCAATGCTTGGCTTGTTGAAGCCTGCTTCCGTGAGTACGTGTTTGGTAGTTTCTGGGACTGCCAACCCAAAAGGCCCTGGTGCACCGGGTTTCGCCGGTGGGGGCGGAGGAAGTACCGAAAGCGCCGCTTGCATTGGCGCTGTAAAAAAGGGGTTGAGTGCGGGGCTCTGCCAACAAACAAATGCCAGTTGACCGCCGGGTTTTAGCGTTTCGCGCAGCGTGGCAAAGGCAGCTGTTGGGTCCGCGAAGAACATGACCCCAAAGCGTGAGTAGATGGCATCGAATGATTCATTTGGGAACAGCGAATCACTTGCGTCCCCCACGATAAATTCGACCTCAGCTTTAAGTGCAGTGTGATTTGCCGCTTTTAATTCCTCGGCCAAGGCAAGCATAGGCTCAGAGATGTCGACACCCGTAATCTTGGCCGATGCGTCTAGCCGCGATGCTAACTCCAAGGTTTGATTACCACATCCGCAACCGACATCAAGAAGCTGCGCGCCTGATGGTGGCGAAAGTGCATCCATGCACCGACGTCCTGACTCAGCGAGCAGCTGCTCCAGTAGGGTGTTGTGTCTCACCCAACTCGCGCCCGCTCGACCGTTCCACATCTCTTTTTGCTGTTGATTATTCATAGAAGAGGCTCTTAATTACCAAAAATGTAGGATGCGACGTCCGCTAAGTTCTCCAGGTCCTGACGAGAATCAATATCCCAGCCCGCAGATTCCATGGGTTCAACCCACACCCGATTTTCAGGGTGAGTCAGTATTTGTTTGGCGCCATTCTCAGTGTCGAGCGACAACAGGGCAGGGTAGAATGCTTGCCCAAACAAAGCCGGTGGCCCGACAGTATTTCTAAATCCTGCACACGCAATACCGGAACTGTTCGCACCTTTTATGAGTGCACGTAGCTCTTCGGTTGACACTAGAATTTGATCTGAGAGAAGCACCAGAAGTTGATCGCAATCACTTGCTAGCAGCTTACACCCTAAACGAATAGAGCTACTCATGCCCTCGGACCAATGTGGGTTATAAATCAGCTCAGCATCGTTAAACAGTCCGCTGTCGACCGCGCTCTTTAGTTGTCGGTCGTACTTTCCCGTGATGATCATAAGTCGCTTGTGGGGCAGGGGTAGAGCGGCATCCACGACATGTTGAAGTAACGGTTTATTTTGAAATTTAGCAAGCTGCTTGCAGCCGCCAAATCGACGTGCCTCGCCTGCGGCGAGAATCAGAATTCCGAGTCGTGATTCAGTCATGGGCCTTAGCGGACTGATTTAAAGCTTCAGTGCTAAAACCAGAACCAGAACCAGAACCAAAAATAGCGTCGTGACACTTGGCGATAACGGACAGCGCAATGCTCTCGGGAAGTTCCCCTCCAATATCAAAACCGGCTGGCCCATCCACGGTGGGCTCGAAATCTCCGTCTACAAGGCCTGCTTCTTGGAAGACTTCATTACGGCGGTGAGAGGGCCCTAACAGGCCAACGTAATCGAGGCCTTTGTTTGCAAGCGCCTGCAAGCTTTGTGCATCCATTGGCACACTATGCGTCATTACCATGGCTGCGTTAATTGATAGCGCTTGGACCTGATCGGATAGCTCTTCCACTGAGCACCGCAACCGGTGATCCGCTATATGGAAAAACTCATCTCTGGCATTGGCAGGCCGGGGGTCCCAAACGGTTGTCTCCCAGCCAAGTTGATTCGCGAGGATGACAACCGGCTGAGCATCGATACCGCCACCAGCAACTAAAAGGTGGGGAGCTGGAGTGATATGTGAGCTGAGCCATGTTTCCTCGCCCGTTTTACCGAGAACACTTTTCGCCCGCTTGCGGGTGAGCGTTGAATCTACTGAAAAGGTACTGGGGAGCGATTGCATTCCAGCTCGAGGGATGTGCTGTCGTAGCTGCCCGCTTTGGCGCGCGGTCAGTGCAGCTTGAACCTCGAGTAAACCTTGATAGTTATTTTCGGCATTTATGAGCTCGAGTAACACGTATACAACGCCTCCACAACCGATGCCCAAGCGATATGACAGGTCATCCTCGTCGTCGCCATCGTAGCGAATACAAACAGGAACACCTGATGCCATGACTTTGCGAGCATTAAGCCTAATATCGGCCTCCAAACAGCCGCCGCTTAATAAGCCCAGCTGGTGGCCGCCCGAGCTAATCAGACTCATTGCTCCCGGTTTTCGATAGCTTGACCCCTCTGTTTTAAAGATGGTTCCTAGCACCCAGTCTTCTTTATCTCTCTTGGGCGCCCACGTGGACAACATTACCGATAATTGCATGGTCATTTTACGAGACCTTGCTGCAAAGAGAACTTGCCTGGTGTGCCAGATCGATGCTGAAAATCGTATTTTGCGTTCATGTCAGTCACTTTAAGACAAACGGGTGCCAGCCGCATGATGGACTGTCCTTGTGTGGTATATCACGCGCTGGAAGCGCGGATGCCTTGGAGAATGTAGCGCGCATTTTGCTCAAACCGTGTTTTCATGTCGAAGTGTCCTATAAACCTCGCCACATCTTCCGGAAGTTGTTCAGTCTGCAAGACCGACCCAGAAGCGCCATCGTAGGAGCCGGTTAGTAATGCCGAGATGCCGGTGAGTGCAGCAAGAGTCTCCCCATGGTTTAAGTTGAGAGGGCCTGCAAGTTGCTTAACCATGGCATTAAAATGTGTCGCCATGGCGCGCTTCGAGATGATCAGTGCATCGATCGAAATATTTTGCTCGATAACCGTCCCGAGTCTCGCATGCAGTGATAAAAAGAGCGGGTCAGAAATACTGGTTTCATAAATGCGCGATACAAACTCAGCATCAGTCATTGTTGGTGCTATCTCGGTAGTGAGTTCACTACAAAAGCGCTCGAACTCCCGGCTGTAAAGCGATAAGAGAACCTCTTCTTTGGTGCCGAAGTAAAGGTACAACGTACCTTTTGCGACACCCGCGCGCTTGGACAAGAGCCCCATTGAAAAACCCTCGTAGCCGGCTTCCATGAAGAGCGTTTTTGCTGTGAAGAGGATAGTGTCCCGTCGGTCGCTTTTCTGCTCCGGCGTTCGCGCTCGCTTGATCTGACTGATTGTTGATGGCATTGAGGGATAATAACGATGTTGACAAATGACCGCTAGTCATTAAATTAAATGACCGTGAGTCAATAACGGTGTGTTGGCTCTGTTTATCGTTGATCTTGATGGGTGTATTTTTCAGCAGTACGGAAAAAATTCGCTCATACTATTGGCAAAGCCACGCTTATTTGATCGCTATGATACCGAGGAATAACTCATGACAACATTCACACTCAACGGGGAAGTGCGGACAGTTGATGCTGATCCAGAAACGCCCGCCCTCTGGGTTATCCGAGAGCAACTTGACTTAACCGGAACAAAGTTTGGCTGCGGCATGGCACAGTGCGGCGCCTGTACCATTCACGTCAATGGTCGCGCGCAACGCTCATGCATCACGCCGGTGGCCTCGCTGGAAGGCGCGAGTGTGACGACGATTGAAGGCTTGAAGAATGCGGATGGGTCGCTTCACGCGCTTCAGCAAGCATGGATTGATCAGCAAGCACCACAATGTGGCTACTGCCAATCGGGACAGTTAATGTCGGCAGCTGCCTTGTTAGCGGAGAACCCAAACCCCTCGGATAGCGATATTGACAATGCCATGCGCGGTAATGTCTGTCGCTGCGGCATGTACGGGCGAATTCGATCAGCGATCAAGCAAGTCGCTGGTGCATCCTTCTACGATGCGATGGAGGGCAGTCAGAATGGGTAAGTGGACTAGACGTGGTGTTTTATCTGCAGGCGTTCTCGGTGGAACGGGCCTGGTTATTGGTATCGCTGTTCGTCCGGGTAATCCTACCGAAACAGCGGGTCATTTGGTTACAGGCGAAGGCGAAAACTTACTTCACATCTATCTCAAAATAGACGATCAAAATCGCGCGACAGCGATTTTGCCTCACTCAGAGATGGGGCAGGGCGCGCAGACCGCGTTGACACAAATGTTGGCCGAGGAGTTGGATGCCGATTGGAATCTGATGCGGTTTGAAGAAGCGCCTGCGGACGCTGAATACGCGAATATGGCGCTGGGACGCGGTTACCTTTTCAAGGGGGTGGATTTCCCTGATGCAGTGGTCCCAACAGTTGACGGACTTATGCTGAACTTAGCAGATGCTATCGGCATGCAGGTTACGGGCGGAAGTATGAGTATCCGAACCACTGGCCAGTACTTCCTGCGCGCAGCAGGCGCATCGGTAAGGGAGATGTTGGTTAAAACGGCCGCGAAAGCCTGGGGTGTCCCTCCAGGAGAAATCCGAACCGCCAAGAGCATGCTCCATCACGACGGAAGCGGTCGATCAGCACCGTATTCAGAATTTGCGGCCGCAGCTGCCGAAATGACGCCGTCTTCAACGCCAAAGCTCAAGAAGACCAGCGAGTTTTCGATCATCGGTAAGAGTAAGCCGCGTCATGACATACCCTCTAAGGTTGATGGCACAGCGATGTTTGCAATGGACGTCAAGCGCCCTGGTATGGTCTATGCTGCAGTTAAACGAACCCCCGTTGCGGGTGGTTCCTTAAAGCGGGTTGATGACAGTGCAGCGCGTGCTATGAAAGGCGTCATCGATGTTGTGAAGATTGGACCTTCGAGTGCAGCGGGACTGGTAGGTACCTACTCAGCAGGCGAGACGATTGCAGTTGTTGCAGACAGCTATTGGAGGGCGGAAAAGGCGCTTGCAGCGCTTAATCTCGAGTGGAATACAGACGGCAAAGAACAAGTCTCAAGTGACTCGATCTTTGAGCAGTTCGATCGCGATATCACCGCAGGTGTCGATCGTGCAAACGATGTGGCAGTGGGAGACGCAAACGCTGCGTTTGATGCGGCTGCAACGGTCCTTACGGCAGATTATCGTGTGCCTTATCTGGCACACACTTGCATGGAGCCACCAAACGCAACGGCAGAGGTTACAGCGGATCGTGCAGAAATCTGGGTTGGCTGTCAGAATCCACTGGGTTTCCGACAGCACTTGGCCGCGAACCTAGGGCTAGATGTAGAGCAGGTCACCTTACACAACCACTTCATGGGTGGTGGCTTTGGGCGAAAGAGCAATGCGGATTACGCACTGCAGGCTGCCATGATCGCACGCCAAGTTGGCAGACCCGTTCAGATGGTTTACTCGCGTAGTGAAGATATCAAGCAGGACTTTTATCGGCCTGCTGTTCAGAGTCGATTCAAGGCGGGTTTAGATGCTGACGGTAAGTTAATCGCTTGGCAGAACACCTACGTTGATAAGCACGAGCCCGTTGAGGCTCCGCTAATTCCGTACGCTGTTGCTTCGCAGGACATCGGCCACGTATCCAGTCCAACGCATATCCCCTTTGGCGCGTGGCGAAGCGTTGACCACTCGCAGCACGGGTTCTTTACGGAGTCGTTTGTTGATGAGGCTGCGCATGCGGCCGGACGCGACCCCTACCAGTTCCGCGCTGAGATGCTCAAGGACAAGCCACGTATGCTCGCTGTTCTGAATCGAGTGGCTAAAGAAGCCGACTGGGGACGTCCTATGGAAGAAGGGCGCGGCCGCGGTATTTCGCTGCAGGAATCCTTTGGGTCCATTGTCGGGCAGGTTGTGGAAGTGACTGTGTCGGGTGGCAAGACATGGGTTGACCGCGTGGTTGCCGTGATTGACGCGGGTTACGCTGTGTCACCGGATGGTATGAAAGCCCAGATCGAATCAGGGGTGATCTACGGCCTCAGTGCTGCGATGTACGGTGAGATCACTATCGAAAAGGGTGCTGTTGCACAGAGTAGCTTCGCAGATTACGACGCGATTCGTATGCACGATGCGCCGATTATCGAGACACACATTATCAATAGCGGTGCTGAGATGGGTGGGGCAGGTGAACCGGGTACACCTGGCGTTGCACCTGCTCTGGCGAATGCCATTTTTGATGCCACGGGTAAGCGCGTAAGAACGTTACCGGTTATCAAGGCGGACCTGAGGAGCGACGCAGAGGCAACGCCATCCGTTGCAGCAGTGGGTGCTTGATTAGGTAATCGCTGATATCGAAAGCACAAAGCCCCCAATTGGGGGCTTTTTTTTGTATGGCAAAAATCGCTTCAACGATAAGACGCCTAGACGATAGTAAAGCCTTCGTTACTGATAGGGAGCGAACGGATTCGTTTACCACAGGCGTTGAAAATGGCGTTACAGACGGCAGGCGCCAACGGTGGTAGAGCTGGCTCGCCGGCACCGCTGGGGCGGTAGCCTGAGTCGAGTGTTTGGACATGCACACGTGGGCTCTGAGGCATACGCAGCAGCGGATAACTGTCGTAGTTACTCTCGACAACGGCACCGTTCTTGACCGTGATCGACTGCGCGGCCATCGCACTTACACCATCGACAACCGATCCCTGTAATTGGTTCTCAAGCCCTGACAGATTGACGACCTGACCGACATCCGCAGCAAGCCATACGTCATGTACGGTAACTTCATTGCCCTTGACACTTACCTCCGCAACCTCAGCAATGTGACCTGCATGGCTCAGGAAAAAGCCCAGACCTAAGCCGTGGCCCTCTGGTAGCGTACGACCCCAGCCTGCAGCATTGGTTGCAGCTTCGATAACAGCTCGCGCCCGCGCTGTATTAAGACTTTGGATATCGCCTTCTTTGATCCAGCCCTGATTGCCAATAGCGTCGAGTAAGAACGTCTTATGATCTATTCCTGCCTGCTGGGCGAGCTCGGCGATGAAAGATTGCTCTGCGAACGCATAGACATTGGATATGGGGGCTCGCCAAGGCCCAGTGGGCGTTTCAGATTTGAACAGTGTCTGCTCAATCGCCACGTTAGGGATGACTTTGCCCGGGAAATCATAAGGGCGATAGCCGGCGGCGTAATTGGGGTTTTCATCATCGCGTGAGCCTGCAGCAATAAGATTTTTCCAGCCAACAAGTTTGCCGCCACTGACCGCACCTTGTAGCCGATAATTCGTCGCTGACCGGTAGTAATCAAAAGCCATATCGTCTTCACGCGACCATTGGAGTTTGACGGGCTTTCCAACACGTTGAGAGATCGCTGCCGCTTCAAAGACCGGCTCATTGGATAGACGCCGACCAAAACCACCGCCACCTCGAACTTGGTGTACGGTCACGTTTTTTACGTCGATACCGAGCTGATTGGCTATGTTTTGAGTGATGAAAACGGGTGTTTGGCTGCTACTCCAGACTTCAACACGCTCTCCTTTAACATCGACAACGACGCCCTGCGGCTCGAGTTGTGCGTGGGAAACGAAGTCCATCTGATAAATCGCGTCGGCCGTGAGATCGGCGTTTGCAAAAGCAGTATCCACGTCACCTGTTCGCTCGATATCTTTTTGACCTACGCCTGATTTCAGAATTTCCAATGCCTTTACTTTCAGTGCGTCACTGTCGTCTTTGGAAGCGGTTGAGTAATCCCATTCAATGGTGAGCGATTTTCTGGCTTTGAAGGCTGACCATGTGTCCTTTGCAACAATCGCGACCCCGGGTGCGAAAGCGTGCATGTTCCTAAGCGCCCCAAAGTCCAAAGCACCCGGCGTACCTTTAAGAATAAACGCATCGATGACGCCGGGCAGGGCTTTGATGTCATCGAGGTTTGCTGACTTGGCGATGCCGCCTATCGAGGGGCATTTCACATAGCTCGCATAAACCATATCCGGTGCAGTGGCATCTATTCCGAAAATCGGTTTGCCGACAGCGATATCTGCTGCTGATGCGTTAACCACACGCTTACCGAGCAAGGTGTAGTCGCTCGCCGCTTTAAGCGCTACGGACGACTCTTCGGGCACAGGTATCGACGCTGCATTGGCAACAAGTTCCTTGTAACTAGCTGTGCGTCCACTCGGCGAGTGAGTAACTATTGAGTTCTTTGTGACGAGTTCAGAGCGTGCGACTTTCCACTGCTTCGCAGCTGCTTGGCACAGCATTTCGCGGGCTGTGGCGCCCACTTTACGGAGTTCATCCCAGCGCATTGGCGTTGACAGCGAGCCGCCGGCAAATTGCGCGCCGTAATGTGGCGCTACAGGAGCTGCTTTGCAGACTACGTCGTTCCAATTCGCATCCAGCTCTTCGGCCACAATCATTGGTAGAGATGTATTAACGCCCTGGCCGACCTCTGGGTTCGGCGCGAAAATCGTGACCTGGCCAGTGCTGTCGATCTCAACGTAGGCGTTCAAGGTTCCAGGCGTTTCTGCTGCCACGGCTGACATAATTGATATACCGCCCGATGATGTCAGGGCGAGACCAAGTGATGCCTTGAGAAAGTTGCGACGTTCTTCATTCATCTTGCTTTCGCGGATAGCACTCATGCGGTCGTCTCCTCTGGCTGTGTCGCATCGTAGAAGAGAGCAGAAGCGGTCATTACGCCACTCGCCGCTTTAATCGCTGATTTGATACGAACATAGGTACCGCATCGACAGATATTTCCCGCCATGGCTGTATCGATTTCGTCGTCTGTTGGACTGGGATTACGCTCGAGAAGTGCCGCAGCCGACATAATTTGACCCGCCTGACAGTAACCGCATTGCGCAACGTCATTTTCTATCCAGGCTTGTTGTACAGGGTGCAGATTTTTGCCGGCGAGACCTTCAATCGTAGTGACAGAGCGACCGTCGAGCGCCCCCACAGTTAGTTGACACGATCGCGTCGCAAAGCCGTCGAGCCAGACGGTACACGCACCGCACTGTCCAACCCCACAGCCGTATTTAACGCCTTGAATCCCAGCATGGTCCCGCAAGGCCCACAACAAAGGCATAGAGGGGTCGATGCCCTCAAAAGATTGATTTTTACCGTTGATCATGATGGTTGGCACAGGTCTCACCTCTGAGGCTTTTTCTTTGCATCAATAGTGGCACAAATTAAACCCAAAGGCAGGTCGCCAAGCGAGATGCGACTTCATTTGTCGCCGTGGCTTCTCGTAATGGTTAGCTTATAGATCGGCTGCGGCTTGTAACTCTTGTTCTAGTTTTTGCTGTGAATCTGCGCGCGGTTTTGAGAAACGTGCAACTCCCAGATAAATCACGGGAGTCAAGAACAGTGTGAAGAACGTTGCCAGCCCTAGGCCACCAAAGACAACCCATCCAACGGCCTCGCGGGCTTCCGAGCCCGGGCCGGACGACAAGATGAGCGGCAGTGCACCCAGTACGGTTGAGATCAAGGTCATCGCAATAGGCCTCAGACGAATATTGGCCGCATTCTCGATGGCTTCTCTAACGCTGGCGCCCGCATCTCTCTGTTGGTCGGCAAACTCTACGAGCAATATGCCGTTCTTTGCTATCAAACCTATGAGCATGACCAGCCCAACTTGAGAGTAGACATTTAATGACGTACCCGTAATGAACAATGCAAAGATGGCCGCGGCTAATCCAAAGGGTACGATGGTCATTATCACAAGGGCAGAGGTTAGGCTTTCAAACTGGGCAACTAGGACGAGAAAAACAATCAACAGCGCAAGGCCATAGGCGTAGAGCGAGTCGCGCCGCGACTCACCCAGGCGTGCGGCCTCGCCTTCCGGGACGACGGTGATATGTGGGGGCACGATCTCGCGTGCCAGCGCTGTGAGATCATCAACCGCTGTTTGCAGATCGACACCCTCGACGGTTTGCATGTCAATACTGATAGACCGTCTTTGATAGAGACGTCTTAGCTCATCGGGTACGCCTTCTTCTACGACCGTGACCAACGAAGCGAGAGGTATGAGTTGGCCATCTCTTGAGCGAACAAGCAGATTGACAAGATCATTGGGTCCCTGAATACGATTCCTACCTGCTTTTAAAATGACAGGTATGGACTGATCACGGCCATTAAGGTCAACCACTTGGACGCCATCTACCATGACCCTAAGCGTTTGGGCTAATTCGTCTATGGATACATTAAGGTCGGCTAACCGCTCACGATCGATTCGAACGGCCACCTGCGCTTGGGATGGGGTGTAATCAATCCGGGGGCTTGAAACGCTGGTCAATCGGTCTCGAATGGCATCCGCGTAGGTTCGTGCTGCGGCATAAATATCCTCATAGTCACTTCCGAGGAGAACGAACTGGATACCGCCGCGCCAACCGCCGCGCATATTAAGACTATTGCTGCCATATACCCGTGCCGTCACACCGGGTAGTTGATCAAGCTGTGGTTGGATTTCTGCAGCAACGTCTTGCTGCGAGATATCGCGGTCTTCCCAAGGCTTAAGCGTACCAACGAGATAAATAATATTGGCGTCCCAGCGGCCTGCTACGCTATAGACTCGATCGATGACCCCAGAGTCTAGATAGGGTTGGAAAATAGCTTCGATGTGATCGGCTTGGCGCTCGGTATAAGGTAAGCCCACACCAGCGGGCCCACGGGCAAACATATTTATTTTGCCTCTGTCCTCCGTTGGAAGAACCTCGCTTTCTAATTGATTGAAAACGCTGCCTGCGAGTCCAGCGATCACGACAGACATCAGCGCTGCGGTCCAAGGGTAGTTCAGAACGATTGTCAGTAAATATGCATAGCCCCGTTGTAAGACATTGGGTTTTCGATCGTATGAAGTCACAGGGACTTTTTTCGACGTTCCAAGTTTTGCCATGAGGGCTGGAACCAGGGACAAAGCGACGAACGATGAAATAGCGACTGCCACCGTGAGCACCAGTCCGAACTCTCGAAATAATCGACCCGAGGTGCCAGGCAGAAAGGCAATAGGCACAAAGACAGCGACAAGCACCATCGTGGTCGCGATGACCGCGAAGAACACCGATTGGGTGCCCAGTACTGAGGAGGCACTTGTGCCTTCCCCTCGTTGCTGTCTTCGCTGAATACTCTCCAAAACGACAATGGCATCGTCGACAATGAGTCCGGTCGCTAGTACCAAGGCAAGTAGCGTCAATATGTTGATGGAGAAGCCGAACATCCAGCTTGCAGCCAAAGTTCCTAACAGAGAGATAGGTATGGCAACCGCAGGGACCAATGTGAAACGCCAGCTCCCTGAGAATAGGCGAATGGTCAAAATGACGATAAGGATCGAGAATCCTAATGTTCGCAAAACTTCTGAAACAGCACCATTGATGAAAACGGCTTCGTCTGAGATTACTTGTAATTTTACGTCGTCGCGCTGTTCGTTGAATCGCGCGACTGCTTCATGGGCACCCTGCGAAATCTGAATCGTGTTCGAACCTGCTTGTCGCACAATGCCCACGCCAAGAATTCGCTGACCATTTAGCCTTACGATCGAAGTGGCGTCGTCAGGGGTGTACGCGACCTTCGCTACGTCTCGCAAACGGACCTTATCTGTTAAGAGTAAGTTGCCTAAGTCATCCTCGGAGTCGACAGCGGCATCAGCGCGAACCAATAGGGTCTGGTCGTTGGTTTTGAAGCTACCTGCCGGCACATCCAGCGGGGCTTGAGCTAGCACTTGTCTTACGTCGGTTACGGTTAATCCAAAGGTGCTTAGGCGGCCCGGGTCCAGCTCTACTCGGAGTATCTGCCGGCGTGAACCAAAAGTCGGGACGTCTGCTACGCCTGGAAGTGAGATAAAAGCGGGTACCACATCGCGCTCAACGACGGTAGCAAGATCTTGCTCTGATACCCCGTCCGATAGCACAGCAATTCGCATGATTTCTTCAGCGTCTTCATCGGCCTTGAAGACAGCCAGTTGCTCGACGTTATCAGGTAATTGTCGCTGTACACGGCTGATGGCTTCCCGAACATCTGCGGCTGCCCGGTCGACATCTGAGCTCGGATTAAAAACCGCACGAATGCGCGTGTTTCCCTCTTCGCTATTTGAGTTGACTTCTTTCACACCGCTTACGCGGGCAACTGCTCCCTCGAGAATTCGAGTGACCTCTGCATCCATTGTTTCGGGGGATGCACCAGGGAAATTTGCGCGAACATTGACAATTGGCTCATCGACATCAGGTAATTCACGAACCTCAATCGCAAAAATGGCCACTAAGCCCGCAATCGCGATGAGCAGGTTCATCACCGCAACCAACCAAGGGCGCTTGACGCCAAGCGCAGGAAGTCCTGCACCAGCAAGATTATTCAAGGTTTGTTTCACGAATTGATCTCAAAGAGAGTGGATCGCAGCATAAGGTATGCCTTAAGAACCTTGGGTGGTGTTCACCCCTTGAGTGGCTGCGGGCTTTGATGAGATTTGGCTTGCCGAAAGATCATTGACTTTCATGCCGGGGCGCACACTTTGAATGCCTTCAAGAATGACGCGTTGACCCTCGAGAACATCGCCTCGGATCAGCATTTGTCCGTCCACTCTTCTAACCATTTCAACGGGACTACGCTGAGCCCGATCACTCATCGCAGTCCATACATAAGGACCGTCTGCACCCCATTGGACAGCGAGCTCAGGAACACTCAAATAGCTGCCCTTTGTTATTGATGCATCAATCTCAAAAGCCATGCCGGGTCTGAGATTATCCGCGCTGTTATCGATGGCTGCTCTGGCGCGAAAGGCCCGCGTTGATGAGTCGACGCGCGAGTCGACTGCAACGATGGTGCCGTTAGTCTTGTCGTCGGGTGATTCCCACTGCCGTGCATCCACCTCTAGACCCGTTGTTATTTTTCCTATGAAGCTCTCGGGGACTGTAAAGTCGACAAGTAATACGCTCCGATCGTCGAGTGTTGTAACGACAGTTGACGTATCAACTCGATCTCCAATCTCAACGTCTGTGATACCAATACGGCCCGAGAAAGGTGCGGTCACCACGCGTCGGGACAGCTCAACCCTGGCTTGTGACAAACGAATTTCCGCAAGGTCGACGTTACTCTGTGCAGTATCGATCGTACTCTGGGGAATGTTTGCTTCGGTTATATTGAGTGATATATACCTCTGAAGCATTCGCTTCGCTTCCGCTAATTCAACCTCCGCCTGTCGAACAGCAAGCACCTGATCCCTATCGTCGAGTTTGAGCAGTACTTCACCCTGCGCAACGGAGACATCGGGCGCGAGCTTCGCGAAGGTCACCACTCCCGCGCTTTCTGGGTAAAGCGTCACGCTCTGCCGTGCTCGGGCTGTACCAACAGATTTTATGGAGTCGATCAGAGGGGCTCGCTCGATTTGAGCTGTGGTGACGGGTAGCTCTCTTGAGCCCCATGAGCCACGCTGACTTTGCGTCTCTTCCTCTGATGAACAGGCGGCAAGCAATGCGGTCGCTGAGAGGGCGACTGAAAGGATTCTGATCTTTGTCGTTAGGAAGTTTCGCATTGGCGAAGTATACGAGAAATCCTGTAAATCCCAGCCTGTTATTTTTGGTTTGTCTCGCTTATTTACTGGGTTTGTCTCAGTTGTGCCTATTTGCCGTGGTTGTTTTCATCTTTAGCCGTCACAACAGATGGCGCGATGACCCGTAGCGACATGCTTCGTTAGGCCGTTTTTATTTTCATAAAATGACTTCGATAAGCCTCGGACCACGCTCATCCATGGCGCGCGCCACTGCATCATCAAGCGTATCAACTGTATCCACGCGCTCTGCCGCCATACCCATACCCTTTGCAATATCCGTCCACTGGATAGCGGGGTTTGTAAGGTCTAGTAGCGAGAGTGCTGTCGGGCCTGGTTGCTCAACGCCGACTCGTGCAAGCTCGATATTGAGAATGGCGTAAGAGCCGTTATTGAGGATAAGCACGGTCACATCGAGATCCTCTCGCACCATTGTCCACAGCGCTTGAACCGTGTACATCGCGGAGCCATCAGCCTCAAGAGCTAGTACTTTGCGATCGGGACATGCAACAGCGGCGCCTAGTGCAAGCGGCAGGCCCTGGCCGATAGCACCGCCAGTGAGCGTTAGCCAGTCGTGTGGTGCTGCGTTTCCGGTCATCAAAAAGGCACCCAAGCCGTTAGTCGCACCTTCATCCGAGACGATCGCATTCTCTGGTAGGCGGTTAGCAATGACTTTGCCCAGCTCGACCGCGTTGATTGGTCCCGACTCTAACGTGTGCTGCTTACGCTGAGCGACTTTGGTTACTTCAGCGGGTGCACCAAGAGCGTCCGCAATGCGGGTGAGAGTGTCGACCGCATCAAACGTGTGATCACCCATCTGAATAAGATTGACACCATCGGGCGAAAGCCATCCCGGCTTTCCAGGGTAGGCGAAGAATGATACGGGCGGTTTACTGCCCACGATAATCAGTGTGTCTAGACCCTGCAGGTGGTCCGCTGCCATTTCTCCGAAATAAGGAAGGCGTTCAGTCTCTACTCTCCCAGCGCCGCGTTGCTGGCGTGTGAAAAAGGTTTCGGTGATGAGTCTTGCACCTGTTGCTTCAGCAATACGACCCGCCTGAATAAGCCCATCCTCTCTTAGCGCGTGACCACCCATGAAAAGTGCCTTAGCCTCGCTATGTCGCAAGGCCTCTGCTGCCTCGCCTATTTGCTCATCACGCACGGTGCTTGGCGCCGGTATAGCGGGAATATCCGCGTCTGAGTTGGCGGTATCCCATGCATGGTTAGCCGGTGCAATAAAAGCGGTTACTTGACCGGGATAGGCCATACTGGCCTGCCATGCCTTTAAGCCAATCTCGGGCAGATCATCAGCACTTGTAGATACCCCAGTCCACGCACAAACGGCTTTGGTCAGTCCATCGATATCAGAGGTGAGAGGGGCGTCGAGCTCTAGATGGTGTGTTGCGTGATCACCAATCATATTGAGCACGGGTACGCGTGCACGCGATGCGTTGTGGAGGTTGGCAATACCGTTTGCGTAGCCCGGACCCAGGTGGAGAAGGGTAAGCGCGGGGCTATCAGTCATGCGCGCAAATCCATCTGCAGCGCCTGTGACCACACCTTCAAAAAGCCCCAAAACGGCTCTGATTCTAGGCTCTTTATCGAGTGCGGCCACAAGCTGCATTTCCGACGTGCCGGGATTTGCAAAACAGGCTGTGACACCCGCATCAGCTAATTTTTTGATAAGTAAGTCTGCGCCATTCATTGCGGTAAGCCTTGTTGTTTTTAATTTTTAACCGGTGAGTTGATGTTGCTATCTCACAATATCTCCCAGTGAAAGTGAAGTGGCCTCGAGCTTGCCAAATCAATACACGTTAATCTGCGTTACCTTTTAAGGGCCTTCCAGAGCAACCTGTACGCGCTATTCCGCCAGATCTTTTGTCGCCATCTGCAAGTCTAATTTTGCTGATAAGCACCAGCTAGACTCGCTCTTGCAGCGTCAAAGGACGCTTCTAGCGTTGTAACGAAAGTGCTGGTTTTGCTGATCGATCTGCCCGGTAGATACCCCAGTGCTTTTCTGGCTCTAAGGGGTGGTCTGAGCCTTTCCAGTTCTCATCAAAGGCCTCGAAGACGTAGACGAGGATTTGCTCCTCCTCAGCCCAGTCTAGTAATTCGCGAAGATAAGCCTCTTGGTAAAGCTCGCCCACGTTTTCCGGGGGGATTCCACGCCCGTTTGAGGCTGTTGCCCACCCGGCTTCGGTGATGATGATTTGTTTGTCTGGATGGGCCTGCTTGACCGCCTGGTAGTTCTCGCGAGTGAATGCCATTGCTTCGTTGACCGTTTTGTACTCCCATACGGGATAGGTATGGATAGCGATGACGTCAAGCTCCTCCGCCAAAGAGCTTAACTTATCAAGCCAGGGAACATAGTTTTCACAAAAGGTCACCGGTTGAGCAATTCTAGCGCGGAGGTAGGCTGCGTAGGCCTTCACAGTCTCTGGATCAATGAGGTGATCAGTCCAATCAACAGTGGCCTCGTTTCCTACCGAGACCACATCAACAATGCCCTCGTAGCGATTTGCCCACAGAACCGCGCGATCAAGTTCCTCTCGATTTTTTTCACGATTTCGCTTAAGCGTTTTGTCGCTGTAGACGCCTCCCCAAGGACAGCTGGGATTGTTGACTTCAGCGCCAATGTAGGCGCCGAGCATAACGGTAAAGGGAAGTCGCTCCCGCTCTATGACCCGCAAAACACGCTCGGTGTGCAGATCGCAGGCGTACACCCGCAGCGCATCCCAGTGCCCTCGAAGTAGCAATAAGTCTTCGAGTATTTCGGCTTCGGACGGGAAAACACCCTCGTCAGGACTTTGGCCATCGCGAAAGCCCGAATAGCAAATAGCGCGTTTGTAGGGGAGGTGTCTGTCTTTAGTCATCAGGTAAGTCATAGAAGGTTGGAGTACTTGAACTTCTCATTTTGATCCCAGAGTCCCCAGTGTGCACCAACATCACCTTCTCCGGCTTCGCCCGCTGTCTTCCACTCCTCATCAAACGATGCAAAGTAAAACATCTCGACATTGTCCTCGTCAGCCCATTCCATCGCCTTTAGAAAATAAAGGTAGGCGCCCTGCAGAGATGACTCCGCACCGTAGAAGTTTCCTCCAGAACTTGGCCAGCCCGTCTCCGAGACGATAACGCGCTTACCATCAGCCACTTTTTTGACTCGACGGTACATGTCCTGCATGTACAGGGTTGCGTAGGGGAGTGCACACCCTTCCCAGAATGGGTAGCAGTTAGTGAGTAGCACGTCACAGGCCTCAGTCACTTTGGGTCGGTCTTCGAATTCGTAATAGGCGTCAACATACCCCATCGGCACGTGCGCAGGTAGCCGCTCTTTCACCTCGGCCATGAAGTCCAGCAATGCTGACTCCACAAGATCCCCTCGGTAAAGCACCTCATTCCCCACCGCAGCGACGTCGACGGCGCCCTCGTGAGCCAGCTCAATCAGTTTATCTATTTCGCTACGGTTCTTTTGTGCATCCTCACCTAGCCATGCGCCAACAAGGGTATTTAAGCCCATGTCTTTCGCAACTTGAGGTATGTGCTCATTGCCTTGCGTGGTTGAAAAAGAGCGGATCCAGTTGAAGCGAGGCGCGAGAATGGCCATACGGTGTTCGATCTGCTCGCGCGCTAGCTCGTCGCCAGGCTTCTGCCCTTTACCGTAGGCACTGAAGGAAATACCGTGCATCTTTTTGGAGAGTAGACGCTCCAGTCGCGAGTCCAAATCGAGTAACTCCGCGTCTCTAGCATCTTCGCCGATTAAGTAATGGTGTTTTCCAGCCCGCTTTCCCATGTTGCTCCCCACATGTTGATAAAAGAAAAAGCGTGATGCTATGCAAGGATCTTGTTTTAGACATCTTCAATACGACGAGACGACGCTATTGGTGGTTAAGCTGGAAGATCCTCGGTATCACGAGTCCTGACGGTGTTTTAGCATAGAGCCTCAATTGAAGAGTAATAGCGCGCCGCGGTTGCTCTCATGACGAAACGCTGCCAGAGAGACTCCGAAGTTAAAAAAACCGCAGGTTAAACAAAGTCGAACAATAGACAAAACTTGGAACGCCAATCACAAAAAGATCAAGCCTCAGAATGTAGAACCTCAAAAGAACAACATCGATAAGAAAGTAACCTGGTGAGATTGAGATGACGTGTAAAACAGATCGATTTTGGCTGTTCAAATGTCCCAACGTTGATGATTAAGAGATATGACCAATAAAACGCTGTACCTAGGTGAACATCCACTCAATTCCACCACCGCTGTAGTCGAGGGCGACTATGTCATTCGCGACGGTGAGTCCTTTTATAAAATTGCCAATGTTGATGGCATGGATGACTTTTTTATCAGCGTGGTCAGCGACTCGAATCATTGGATGTTTATCTCTACACGCGGCGGTTTGTCCGCAGGGCGTACCGATTGTGACAGTGCGCTGTTTCCCTACTATACCGAAGACAAGATTCAAGATAACTCTGGAAACACCGGTAGCCGAACCATTGTCATTGCGGAGCAGGGAGGGAGAAGAAAGCTTTGGGAGCCATTCTCGCGCTCACACACGGGCGTCTACCATCTCACTAGAAACCTTTACAAGAATGTGTTGGGCGATAAGCTCCTTTTTGAAGAGTTTAACCACGATTTGGGTCTTCAATTTGCCTATTCGTGGTCAACCTCTGATCGCTTTGGCTTCGTAAAACAGTCTTCGATCTCGGCCATAGGAGACGAGGTCAGTCGAGTCGAATTACTCGACGGTATTGAAAATCTGCTCCCCTTTGGCGTTTTGGCGGGCACTCAGAATGAGTTGAGTTGCTTGGTAGACGCCTATAAGAAGAATGAGCTGGTACCGAACTCGGGGCTTGGTGTATTTGCGATGAGCTCAATTTTGTCGGACAAGGCCGAACCGAGTGAGGCGCTCTCAGCCACGACTGTCTGGTCCTATGGCACGCGAGACGCGACATACTTAATTAGCTCTAACCAGCTAAGCCAGTTCCGTTTAGGAAAGTCGATTACCGAAGAGCAGGAGGTGCTTGGGCGTCGCGGCGCTTATTTTATTCATCAAGCGTTTGCGCTCTCCGCGGGCGAAACACGCAACTGGGGGATTGTCGCTGACGTAAATCAAGGGCCTGCAGCCGTTCGAGATACGGTCGCTCTGATTCAGAGTGATGCGGATATCCCTGCCTTGATCGCTCACGATATCGAAGAGGGTTCGCGCAACCTAGAGCGTTTGATCAGTACCGCTGATGGCATTCAGATTACCGGCGATACTCTGAGCGCCAACCATCATGCAGCGAATGTGTTGTTCAACATTATGCGTGGTGGTTTGTTCATCGATAATTACGCGATCGAGAAGAGCGATTTGTCATCATTCTGCGCCGAATGGAACCATAGTGTCTGTGAAGCCAACGCCGCATTTTTTGATGCATTACCAGACCGTCTGACGTACCACGAGCTCGATGCGGCCCTGGCGGATAACAGCGATCTGCAGTTGGAGCGATTATGTCGTGAGTATCTACCTCTAAGCTTCAGTCGCCGTCATGGCGATCCCTCTCGCCCCTGGAATCGCTTCGCTATCAAGGTAAGAGACGAGAAGGGTAGAAAACTTCTCAACTACGAGGGCAACTGGCGCGATATTTTTCAGAATTGGGAAGCCTTGAGCGCATCAATTCCTTGTTTTGGCGCGAATATGATTTCGAAGTTCGTGAATGCGACGACTGCTGATGGCTACAATCCGTATCGCATCACCCGACAAGGCATTGACTGGGAGCGACCTGAGCCCGAAAACCCCTGGGCAAACATCGGTTACTGGGGCGACCACCAGCTTATCTATCTTCTGAAGCTAATCGAGCAGTCCGTTTCCCATAACCCAGTAGCTTTGAGGTCGATGATGTTTAGCGAGGCTTTTGCATACGCTAACGTGCCGTACCGAATCAAACCCTACGCCAGCATTCTGAGTGATCCCTACGACACCATTGAGTTTGACGAGGCGCTCGATAAGAGGATCGATGCGCGCGTTGAGGAAATGGGAGCCGACGGTCGGCTAATGTTGGATCCAAAAGGTGGTGTGTACCAAGTCAACCTTGCTGAAAAAATCTTAGTCACGCTGCTCTCTAAGATCGCCAACTTTGTCCCCGATACAGGGATCTGGATGAACACGCAGCGTCCCGAGTGGAACGATGCGAACAATGCCTTAGTCGGCACGGGGGTCTCAGTTGTAACCTTGTGCTACCTCCATCGCTTCCTGGGGAAAATTGTGCCGCTATTCGCGGGGCTCGACCAAGAGTCGGTGCAGCTGTCCGAGGAGGTTGCTGACTTCATGGCTGACGTAGCGTCGGTATTGGAATCACAGCAGGAGTCCATTGGATTCGGACCTGTTACGGATGCTGTAAGAAAGGACGTCATGGAAGCATTAGGTACCGCGGCTGAGCGGTATCGCAAGCGTGTTTATGAGCATGGTTTCTCAGCGTCTAAAAAGTCTGTTCCACTCTCCAATATTGTCTCTTGCTTGTCACGAGCTCGCGATGCTAGCGCGGTCAGCATTCGTTCGAATCGTCGCGAAGACGGTCTGTATCACGCTTACAATCGCATTTCAGTCAATGATGACGGTGTAAAAATTAACTACCTGTATGAAATGTTGGAAGGTCAGGTAGCCGTATTGAGCTCCGAGCTATTGGAGGCAGAGGAGTCGCTCTCGCTACTACAAACCCTGCGCGCGTCGGCGCTTTATACCGAACGTCAACACTCCTATTTGCTTTATCCCAATCGGCAGTTACCGCGGTTTATGGAACGAAACTTGGTGCCAAGTGAGTTTTTTGAAACTTCCAAGCTGATGACCTCACTGATTGCAAATGGGGATACGGACTTGGTAGAAAGGGATCAAGCAGGGCAGGTGTATTTTTCTGGCAAATTCAATAACACAGCCTCAGTCGCTGCAGCGCTTGCCAAAATAGCGGAGCGGGGTTTCCCAGAAGAAGTTTCTCTCGAGGGCAAGGCTATCGAGAATTTGTTCTCTGACTTGTTTGACTGCGCTAATTTCACAGGTCGATCGGGCGGTATGTATGCTTACGAGGGCCTTGGCTCAATCTACTGGCATATGGTTTCTAAGCTACTCCTAGCAGTTATGGA
>Ga0181562_10000770_pt1 | contig 26235 bp, 19 predicted proteins | sample 011ome_26_FD_139344 | JGI IMG/M metagenome (GOLD analysis project Ga0181562, IMG submission 139344) | Coastal salt marsh microbial communities from the Groves Creek Marsh, Skidaway Island, Georgia - 011511BT metaG (megahit assembly) | ecosystem: Environmental > Aquatic > Marine > Intertidal...
CGACGACGACGACGACGACGATAATGATGATGATGACGCACGCGATGACGACGCACGCGCCGACGCCGTGCGCGCGCGAGAGACGCGCGATGACGACGACGAGACGCGCGAAGACGATGGCGATGGCGATGACGTCTGCGCGCGCGGCGGGTGAACCAACGTCCCTGGCGTCGCCCGCGCGCGCGCACGGCGCGATCTCGCGCGCGGTATCCGTTGCCGCGAGCGTGCTCGTCGCGTTCGCGATGCCGCACGCCGCGCTGGCGATTCCACAGACGAGCGAATGCGCGACGAATAGCTGCGATGGGTACGACTACAGCGGGAAAGATTTCAGCAAAACGGGCGAATACTTCACCAAGGGCTCACTGAAGCGCGCAAACTTTAATGATACGAATTTAACTGGCGTGACGTTGTTTGGGGCGGATTTATCCAACGCGACGTTTGTGAATGCGAATCTGACGAATGCGAATTTGGGGCAGTGCAACTTGACGGGGGCGGATTTTACAAACGCCGTGTTGAGCGGGGCGATTGTGAGCTCGGCGAATTTGGAGGATGCAATCATAACGAATAGCGATTGGACGGATGTGATCGTGCGTAAAGATGTACAGACGGCGTTGTGTAAGGTTGCGGATGGGTCGAATCCGGTGACTGGGGAGATTACCGCGCTTTCGTTGTTGTGTCCGTGAGAGCGCGGCGAGGGTGAGGATTTTTTTGCGCGCAAACAGAATTGTATTACGAACACGATTATATGCTTAATTTACAATTGAATGTCATGGAACACACACGCACACACTCGTCCGTCCGTCGAAAAAAAGAAAGAAAGAAAAGATCGGAGTACTAGCACCGTTGTCTCTTCGTCGCCGAAGCTCTGTTGACCGTCGTGAGAATGACAGGTTATTTCGTCATTTCTTTTCCTTCTTCCTTCCGTGCGTTCGGCGCTGACTCGTGTTGTGTTGCGCGGATGTGCGTCGACTATTCGTGACATATCGTGTACGCGCGCGCGCTAATGTCTAAAACTACGAAATTCTACATGAATGATAATCGCTGCACGCGTCGAGACGGAAAAGGAAAAAAACGACGACGTTAGTCATCCACCGCTCGCGTCAAGCTGTTTAAGACACGTCGTTGCAGCACAAAACACAAAGCCTCAGACAGCGGCAGAACCGCGATTTTTGTGCCAAGCCGAGAACGGATTCTCATACGCTGCGATTGAGGAAGGTTCGCCTGGAAATCCAGATTCCCCAACAACGTACTGCACTACACATCGATAGCTGCATCATCGGCTTGAGATTTGTGTTCGCCAAAGACGGCGGCGTGATGAAGAAAATAATTTGATTGCTCAGAGAAAGGAGAAGTCGTTTTGAAGTTGTTATGCGCACAGGCCAAGCCTACTAACAAACAGCCTCGAGGTTATGCATCACCGCAATCGAATCAAATCCAACATCAAAACCGTCGCCGCGTCATCGCGCGTCGTATTCTTTGTTCTTTAGCGACGCACCTATTGATTGGTACGATAATGTACATTGGGACATTGTCTTGTTCACAAATTAAACTGCTGCGAGGAATGAGACAAATTTTGTAAGTCACTGGACGCTTCGCGTCAACATTCGACAAGGCCAAAGGTAAGGCAGAGGCGTGGAGAGAGAAGTGTAAGCCCGGTTTCCAGAACTGTCAGCATCGGGGCCGAGGTAGTAAGATCTCCTCCCCGCTGGAATTCAGAATGCGAGCCCGTTTATTTACGGGCTGATTAACGCCGAACTATGGATAAAGTTCCATGTCCAGCTGCCTGAAGTAACAGCCCAGAATTTCCAGTCGCGCGCGAAATCGCGTGATTGAGAAAATGTCTGGTCTCTGTGTCCTCACGCGGCGGTTAGCGGCCGGTAAAGATAGCGAGAAACCAGTTGCGTGGCCGACAGCCGAAGCTTCGATTCAACGGGACGACCTATCGATGTAGCTTCTAGGGAACGGGGCGAGAAGACACTGACGGAGCCTAGTGCCCAACTAAGCGAAGCAAAACAAAAAAGGAAAAACAACAGCAACAACACGAGCACAGTGAAACACATAAATAGATCTGAAGTCGGGTTGTCACACCCATTGTTTGAAGTCTCATCAAGCGAACTTTCGTAAACACGGACCAATGTAATTCGTCATGTCTGAATTCAATGAATCCCACCGTTTCACGTTGCGCCGCATGTTATCCGCGGCAAAAAAAAGAAAAAAGAAAAAAGAAAAAAGAAAAAAGAAACATCCTTGTCGTACATTGCGACGCTCACGCAATCATCACCAAATCGTAGACGGATCAGCTAATACTGGCAAGTATAACCGGTAGCATCCGGTCTTCTTGTACTCTTTTCATCTTCGATCAATTGGGGAAAGAAAATCCTCATTTCCGTACGTTTTGGTGACAACCGCGCGGTCGCGCGAGCGCGCGTCGAGAACAACGACAAGAAAAAGACGAAACCAACGCGCGTTTCATCATCGATGCGTACAAAAACTAGGCACAACGCAATCGCACAATCTCGTCCACGTGCACGTACCTCGCGAACAAAATCTCGTCTCGTCTCGTCGGTTCGCGACCCCGTCGCTCCGCCCTGCTCGTTTCGCGCGCGCGCCCAACCGCCCTTCCTCGTCAGTACATACAACGCATCCATCCAACATCGCACAACGCATCCATCCATCTCGGTCTTCCCACGCGCGCACGACACGACGACGACGCATTCGCTCAGACAAATGTCGTGTATATGGAACAAGTCTCTTCAAAGCCGAGGCTCAAAGCGAGCTGGGTTTGCGGTTCAATCATCACCGCGACTGCCGTCGTCGTATCGCGCGCTCGCCACGAAACCTCGCACCGACGCGATCGAGTGCGAGCACGTCATCATATCCATCGATCGCGCGCCGTCGTACGTCCGCGAGTGCGGCGACAGCGACGCGAACGGCGTCATTCGCGCGCATTCCAACGTGGCGGCGGCTGCGGCGCCCGTGCGGTCCGATGTGTAATCATGTAAAGAACCAATCAGCATCACGCCGAAACGTGCATATGACTGGGGCGGCATGTCGTGTCTTCATACCGCACGTCGCATCGCCGCTCGCACCGTCGCATACGCGCGTATGTCGCACGCACACGCGCACATGATGCGCGCACACCGCGGTTGGCGGCGTGGTCCCGATCTCGACGAATCGCGCGCCGTACCTCGTTCGTCGAGCGCGATCACGCGCATTGCAGCGCGCTGAAACGCGCGTAATTTATGCGTTCATCTGTTTGTGCGCATCGCGGCGCGCGTGAGACGTCGACGACGGCGCGCGTCGGCGTCGCGTAATGCCGCGGGCGTGAGCCCACGCGTCCGAAACAGCTGTGCTACAGAGAACGCACGTCGTCACTGTGCGACGCGGCGCGATGTCGTTCAGCGCGCGGCACCAATCGCGCAAGGGTGGGAACGTCGCTATCGCCGGCGCGTTGTTGACGTTTTGCGCGGGGGCGTATTGGTACACGGTGCAAAAGGTGCGCAAGGATGAAATGGATGTGGCCATCGAGCGGCGCGTGAAGGGGTGATTCGCGCGCGGTGAACGCACTGACGTCGCGGTGCGCGCGCGCGGATGGATGTGTGAGTAATGACGTGAATTGGTTCGGCACGGTGGAGGGTGTGTAGTGTGCGTGCGTTGTAACAACACGGGTTTGTTTGTCTTTATCACGTGTCTCGACGACGCGCGCGCCTTTACTCGCGAACGCGAACGTTGTATCCTTGGCGCTGCGACGACGACGACGACGACGACGACGACGACGACGACGACGACGACGACACGAGCAAAGCGCGTGCGATATATTTACTCGCGATGGGTGATGCTGAGATGGATTTGGTAAACCATGCGTTCATGCGAATACAAACAATTGAATCATTTTTAAGCTCTTCTAAAGCGAGACGGTAGACGCGTTTCTAAATGCTTCGTCGTCATCCGTCGTCGTACACCCCTCTCACACACACCAAAAACACAAAATATACTTGCGCTGTTGTGTGTTTTTAATCTTCGCGCTCCTTCATCTTGAGCACCAAGCTGCACGTGCGCTTGCGAATCGCAAACGGACGCCCTTGCGCGCGCGGCTGAAATCGCTTCATCGTCGCCCCACCGTCGGCGTAGCACTCTGAAACGTACAATTTCGCCTTGTTCATCCCCAAGTTGTTCTTCGCGTTCGACGCCGCAGAGAAGAGCGCGTTTAAGATTGGTTCGCACGATCTGTACGGCATAAACTCGAGCATAATCAAGCACTCTTCATACGACTTGCCGCGGATAACGTCCAACACTCTGCGCACCTTGGACGCCGACATGCGCACGCCGCGCAAGTAGCACACCGCCTCCTTCTCGTCAACCTGTGTACATACATGAAAACAAACACAACACGAATTCGTCAGTCTCATAACCATTACGGTGCGAACCACGCGTCACAGAGCGCGCGCGCGACCCGCGCGACCCGCGACTGGTAAACCCCGCGCAGCAGTCCCAGGGGTCATCGACATCGTCCGTCACCCCCGTCCCACGCGCGCGCGACGACACCGCGTCCGTCCCCACACGCGCGCATCGCGCGAGTAAAATTCCCACGCACGCCCTCGCGCGCGCGCACGCACGCAACGCCGCGCGCACGCGACGCCAGCGCTCGACGCATCCACCGTGACGCGACTTTTCAGGGTTTCACCCACGCGAATCCACGCCCCCATCCGGCGCGCGCTCGCGCCTCTCGCGCGCCGATCTCGCCATCGAACCATACGCAGCGTAATTCGCAGCGTCACCTACCTCCGTCGCCGTCGCCTGTACGTTGGCGCGGTGCGCCGTGGCTTCAATCTTCCGCGCCGCGACGCCGTGACGCGATGATGGGCCTTGGCGGCGTGCGGTGCTGAGCGCTAATTCGCGGCGACCCGCGCCGGTGGAGAACGCGGCGATGCGGGCGCTTTGGTGCGGCTGTGCGGTGCGGGAGTGCATGGCGCACGGCGCGCGGACCGCGGAGGCGGTGACGGTGAACGCGGCGAACATGTCGTCGACGAAGCGCGCGGCGTGGAGTGCGGGCGACGGCAGACGGACGACGGGCGCGACGCCTAAACCCTTGCTTCCTCAACCCTAAAATACCTACACCATAAATATTTAGTTCGGACATACGAACACTACTATATAAATGAGGTATGCTATACTCGACGTTTTGATTTCTTGAAGATCGCGATCGCATGTACTACGTATAGTATATATGTTTAAGGGTAGTCTAGAACACGTGGTGGTTTTTGAGGACGTCGAGCAAAGTCGTTACGAAGCCCCCCCCAATGGATGATGGGTCGGGCGTTCGCGGTCGTCGCGCGCCATCGCGCGACGCAGCGACGCAGCGACGATCGATCGCGATGATGCTCTCAACGACGTTCTCCGCGGTGCGCCCGCGCACGAGCGCGAATTCGGCGAAAACGACGACGAACACGTCCAGAGCTGCGATGGGTTGCGCAACCATTCCGAAACCACTGCGCTGCGCGAGCTCATCGGCGCCGCGTCGCGCGATGCCGCGCGTGGCGCCGTCGACGCGGCGCGTGATGACTGTCGCGCATGCGTCGTCCGCGGTGGCGATGAGTTCGGCGGCGTCGGCGCCGTCGGCGTCGACAAAGTTTGTGTGGAAGGGCGCGGCGGTGGCGCCGCTCGTCGCGAGCGTGAGCGTCGGGTTGATTGTGAATTTCTTGATTCCTCGCCCCGATGCGGTGGTTCCGCAAGCGTGGGCGTTGTTGTCTATTTTTCTTAGTACCATTAGTGGGTTGGTGCTGAGCCCGTTGCCCGTGGGGGCGTGGGCGTTTATTGGAATGACGACGGCGGTGGTGACGAAAACCTTGACGTTTCAAGCGGCGTTTAGCGCGATGACGAATGATGTGATTTGGCTCATTGTGCTCGCGTTTTTCTTTGCCAGAGGGTTTGTTCGCACTGGTTTGGGTGATCGTGTGGCGACGTTGTTCGTGCGTGCGCTCGGGAAGTCGACGCTCGGGTTATCGTATGGGTTGACGCTTTCAGAGGCTCTCTTGGCGCCGGCGATGCCGAGCACGACGGCGCGCGCCGGCGGCGTGTACTTGCCGATCATTACGAGCCTGGCCAAGCAAGCTGGCTCTGAACCAGGCCCGACGTCGAAAAAGCTCGGTGCGTTCTTGGTGCAATCGCAATTGCAATCGAGCGGGCACTCGAGCGCGATGTGCATGACGGCGGCGGCGCAAAATTTATTGTCGCTCAAGCTCGCCGCGTCTCTCGGCATTGTCGTCGTCTCGCCGTGGTTGACCTGGTTCAAGGCGGCGTGCGTGCCCGCCATCATTGGTTTACTCGTCACCCCGCTCTTGGTGTACAAATTGTACCCGCCCGAGGTGCAATCGACCCCGGACGCCCCGGCGCAAGCCGCGGCCAAGTTGAAGGAACTCGGCCCGCTCACGCAAGACGAACTCATGGTGGTTATAACGATGAGCATCACGGTGTTCATGTGGGTTTTCCAACCGTTCGGTATTGCCCCGGTTGTCGCGGCGATGTTCGGTATGAGCCTCCAACTCGTCTCTGGCGTCATCTCCTGGGCTGAGTGCTTGAACGAAAAGGGTGCGTGGGACACGTTGTTGTGGTTCGCCGTGCTCATCGGCATGTCCGCCCAGCTCAACGAGTTGGGTTTCATCAACTATCTCAGCTCCACAGTCGCTGGGGCGTTGACCGCAGCGAACTTAGCCTGGCCACAAGTGATGATTTTGCTTCACGGATTTTATTTCGCGATTCATTATCTCTTTGCGTCGCAAACCGCGCAAGTCGCGGCGTTGTCCACGGCGTTCATGGCGATGATGATGGCGGCTGGCGCACCCCCCATCTTGGTTGGATTATCCATGGCGTTCCACACCAACTTGTTTGGTGGCATCACGCACTACGCCAGCGGTCAATCTGCGTGCTATTACGGCGCCGGATTCGTCGAGCTCAAGGATTACTTTCGCCTCGGAGGCATTTGCGGCGTCGTCAACGTGCTCATTTGGGCCATCTTTGGCGGTCTTTGGTGGAAGGCTATCGGACTTTACTAAATATTTAAAAAGTATTTCTTTGTTTCCTTGCTTTTTTTTATAATAATAATACAATCATCATCATCATCATCTAAGGCGATATGTACTGGGAATCGCGTTCATTGTCATTCGCGCGCGACGCCGCCAAGTGTCGCGCCTTGAGCCGCTGCACCGCCTTGGACGGTTTCAAGTCCGCGCGTTTCACCGTATGCACCGTGCCCGCCACCGGACACGGCACCGATGTCTTGCGCCCGAAATAATCCAAAATCGCCACAGCTTCGTACACATATCCTTTCAAATCTTCCAGCGGCTCGTCTAAATCCTCAACCTTTTTCAACGACAGTGGACATTTGGCGTTCTTCACGCCCTTGGCGCCGTCGCCGCCGCCACCGACAACCATAAATTCCGCATCATCATCAAGCGTCTCACATCCACCGCGCACCGCCGCATCGAACGCCTTGAGCGGCGCGTCGTTCACCGGCGTTCCCCGCTCCAACGCGCGCATCTTTGTCTTCAAATACGCCTCGAAATCAAACTCCTTTGCAGACCAACACTCGTACTCGCTCTTCAACGCCTCCAACGCCAAGATCTCCAGCTCCTTCTCGTGCTGTATCGCGCACAGCGCCTGCACCTTGGCGCGCAACGGCGCGGACGACCCGGGCGTGCGCCGTTCCGCGGCTTCCCCAGCCTCGTTCGCCGCTTCAAACGCGAGCTCCAAGTGCTCAAACTCTTTGCGCACCTCGAGCACGCGCTCTTTGATCTTGCTCTCGACTTGCACGGGGACCAGGCGTTCGTTGTCGTCGGTCATGCTTGCGATTCGGTGCACGCGGCGCGCGAGCGACGGACACCGCGGCAAGATGTGTGGAGCTGTTTTTATATTTTTGAAATTTCGTCACTCGTCTTTCGTCATTCGTCGACACAGGCGCGAGGTACGCGCGCGGAGACGCACGTGTCGGTGTGCGGCGAACGACACGGCGACGTGTGCGACGCGAAGGCGCGGTCAGTGGGCGCGTTCATCGTCAACGACGCGTGTGCGAGTCATCATCATGGATGAAGAAGTCGAGCGACTCGAGGCGACTTTACCGGCGATAAATGATCAGAAGCTCGCCACGGTGCTCAACGCGTTCGCGGCGCAGACGGTGAAGATGTTAAACCGGGTCTCGAGCGCGGCGGAAGGGAAGTTGGCCAAGGCGGAGGCGAGGTTGAGGGAGGCAGAGACGAGCGCGCGGTTGTTGGAAGCGACGTTGGGCGCGGCGCGCGCGGAGACGACCGCGGTGACGGTGCAGAACGACGTCGAGGATGCTCACATCGTGCGTGAGCGCGACGAGGAGGGCGCGTCGTTGGATGTCGCAGAGGAGGTGCAGGTCGCCGTATCGACGTCGCCTCGTCTTCGAGGAGACGAAGACGCGCCGGCGCTCGAGACCGAGGAGCGAGCGGCGCCCGAACAGCCCGAGACGAATGCGATGACGAACGATCCAGTGTATGGGAAGTATTTCAAGATGATTAAAATGGGCGTTCCCACGCAAGCGGTGAGGAATAAGATGACTTTAGACGGCGTGGACGCGAGCGTGTTGGATGGGCGCGTCGGCGGGTGAAGTCGTAGAATAATGATAGCGTAGCGGTCCATTGGAGCACCAGGTAGAGCGTTGATTTAAAAAATAGGTATTATAAAGCGATGCAAAGAGTTAAGCTCTGAGAGCGCCGCGCAACTAACACACAGTTTACTTGGCCGCCGCCGCCGCCGCCTCGCGAGACCACTTCGGTCGCGCCGGGATGACTTCACAGCTACCACCAGCAGCTTCAAGCTTCGCCTTCGCAGACTCGGAGAACGCCGCAGCCTTGACCTTCAACCCGCTGGCCAACTCGCCTTCGCCTAAAACCTTCAAGGGCAAGTTTCTGTAGAAACCCGTCGCCTTGATGAGGCCCGCAGACTTCAAGGATTCGAGCGTAATCTCCGCAGAACCATCCAACTTGTTAGCCGCGACAGCCTCAGCCAAATCACCAACGTTAACCACGACATGCTTGTTGACCCCGTTAGAGTTGCCGCCCGCGATACCGCGGAGCTTCGGGAAGCGTCGGTACATCGGCGTTTGGCCCCCTTCAAAGCCCGTGCGCGTGCCAGGTCCCTTCTTCGCCTTTTGTCCTCTCTGTGCGTATTACGAAAAAAAATGACACATCACGTTTCTTAGTCAGTACACGCAATCACAAGCCCCAAACGAGCGCCTTCCGCGAGCTCAAACGCGACGAAACAAACAATCGCGCGAATCGCTCCGCGCGACGGTATCCGCGCGCGACGCGCGCCCGCGACACGTACCATGCCGAGACCGCAAGAGCCCCCTTGACCGGCGCCATAACCGCGACCGACGCGCTTCTTCGTGCGTCGCGACCCCTCAAGCGGGCTCAAGTTGTGCAAACGCAAGCGATCGGCGTCGGCGTTCGCGGTCGCCGTAAACCCAGCCCCACCCACACGAGGCTGCTTGGCCGCCTTCACTTGCACCGCATCGCCGCGAATCGCGACCGACTTCGACGCAGCGAGCGAAAGCTACATCACACAAATAATCACGCACGCAATCACGCGTCAGTCATCGCGAACGCGTCATCGCATCGCACCACGCGCGCGCGAATCCACAGCCGCCGCATCGTCAAACCCTCAAACCCCAAACGCCATCCCATCCATCCATCCATCCATCCATCCATACGCGCGACACCGACGTCGCCGCGCGCGCGCGATCGAACCCATCGACGCGAACGAAAATACTCCCATCCATGCGCGCGTCGCGTCGCGTGGACACGTACCGTGGACATCGTCGACGAGAAAGCCATCATCGTGGCGCGACCTGGATATCCGCGTCGCACAGTGCGGCGCGGTCGACCGGACCGACGACGACGACGACGTCACGAACGCACGCGCTCAAACCGCCCATACTGGCGTTGACTTGAACGCCGTGCGCTCGCGCGTGGTTCGGGGTAAAATTGTTTATGGTCGTGCGAGGGCGTGCGCGCGTCGTACTTAAGAGGGGTAGGGGACATAGATGGGGAAGGGAAGGGCGGTTTGGGTTTTTTGGATCGGACATTCGGCGTGTTCGCGTCGTCCCGAGGCGCCTCCATTCGGCATCGTCATTCGACGACGTCATCGGCCGCACGCGACGCGTGACGATCGATCGATCGATCGCGGTCGAGCGCGTCGGATTCACCGACGTCGAACCTTTTTTTTTCTTGTTCTTTCACGCGCGTTGTCTGCGTGCTGTACGCGCGTTCGGGGATGATTACGGTGCACTGTAAGCGCGCCGATGGCGCGCGCGTGACGTTCGACGCCATCGATGCGTCGACGACGACGACGCGCGAGCTCAAGGCGCGCATCGCCGCGCAGGACGACGAGGAGGATGGACGTGCGTTGAGGTTGATTTACAAAGGGCGCGTGCTTAAGGATGAGTGCGCGTTGAGTGAATATGGGGTGGTGAATGATTGCGTGATTCACGTGGTGCGCGCGGCGGCGGCTCCGGCTCCGGCGGCGACGGCGACGGCGACGGCGTCCGCGGCGACGGCGACGGCGCAACCCGCGACGACGGCGTTTAGTGGTGGTGCTCCGCATGCGCCGGGGTTGAGTGCTGGTTTCGGGTTCCCGATGTCACAAGGGTTTGATGAGTCGGCGGCGTCGCCGGAGATGTTTCAACAGATGATGTCAAACCCGTTTGTTCGAGGTCAACTCGAGCAGATGTTTAGCGATCCAGAGGCGATGGAGGAGATGATTGCAAGTAATCCAGCGCTCGCGGGGGCGATGGAGGCGAATCCCCAGCTACGTGCGGCGCTGCGTGATCCGGAGACGATGCGACAGATGCTCAACGTGGCGACGAACCCGTCGTTGATGCAAGAGGCGATGCGGTCGAACGACCGAGCGCTGTCGAACATCTCGAGCCACCCTGGGGGGTTTAACGCGTTGCGCCAGATGTATGAGTCGACTGCGGGCATAGATAGTTTAGGCGGTGGTGGCATGGGTGGTGGCGATAACGCGAATACTGATAACCAGCGACAACCGGCGCCCGCGGATGGGCCGTTGCCGAATCCCTGGGGCGCGCCCGCGGCGCCCGCGGCGGCGGCGACATCGACGACGACGCCATCATCGGGTGCTGGTTTCCCATTTGGGGGTGCTTTCGGCGACGACATGATGATGGGCGGCGGATCCGGTTCAGAAATGGAACGCGTCGCCGCCATGATTGACAATCCGCACATGCAACAGGCGATGTCGTCGATGCTTTCAAACCCGCAAGCGATGGAGGCCATGATTAACATGAACCCACAAATGCGACAGATGGTGGATGCCAATCCGCAAATGCGACAAATGCTACAAAATCCAGAAGCGTTGCGCGCGATGATGAACCCAGAAAACCTTCGCGCGATGGCGCAAATGCAACAAGCGATGCGCACGCTCGGCGGCGACGCCGGATTGGGAAGCGTGTTTGGCAGCCAATTCGCGGCGCCGCCTGCACCGCAAGGTCCACCTGAAGAAATTTATGCGTCACAGCTGTCGCAGTTGAATGACATGGGATTCTTTGACACGCAAGAAAACATTCGAGCGTTGCGAGCGACTGGTGGCAACGTCCACGCCGCCGTCGACCGATTACTCAGCGGTGGCGCCTTTTAATTAAATTGTGATCTTCTTCTACGACTACCCCTGACGATACCGGTACAACTATTGCTACAACATGCACTACGGCTACTAAGGCTACTGCTACTACTCGTTTTGCTACAGTTTCTTGTGCTCGTACGTCGACCGCTCGAGTCGCGAAAGCGTCCCCGCCGCTTCGTCGCACGACGCAAACGCGAATCGAAGCATCAATGCATACATCCCCAAGACGCACGACACCGCGAATGTTTTCGTCAACGCAAACCACATCGTAGACGCTGCGAATGCGAACGCCACTGTCACGAATGCCGCGCGGCGCGCGCCTCGTCCCTCGAATGAAAACGTCGCTCGGCTCGCGTAGCCGCCGCTCGCGAAACACGCGAGCGCCAATACATCTGCGCCAGCCACGAGCGCCAACCGTCTCGCGCTCGCTTCATGCGTTGTGTACGCATAAAAGTGTGGCGCCAACGCCCAGGCGCGGTCAATGGCGCCGATATCGCGCGAGTTGAACGACGCGTGAGCCGCGCGAACCGCGAGCCGCGACGCGACGCCGACGCCGAGCGCGCTCAACGCCCCGAACCCCGCCCCCAAAGCCCGACGCTGGCGCGCGAGTTCGAGTGCGAACGCGTCGATAACTTGCTTTTGTTCATCGATGTCGAGAAACGCGTCGTCTTGGTTGCTCAGGTGGGCGTCTACGACGTCGAGCGGTCGCGGCGCACGTCTGCGAGCTTTAGCCATGATGTGCGCGCCGGCGAATGGTGTATACAGGCACGGAAGGCGCGCACGTGTGTGTAACTGTATCGATCGCGCGTTACAGAGAAGTACGCAGTTCTATGGCGGCGAGGCGCGATGTGACGCCGACGCCGAAGACGATAGCCGTCCCGAGCAACTGTATTCCAACCTCGGATATACACAGTTCTATGGCGGCGACACCGTTGCGGTGAACGCACTTTCAATGCCAAATCCAGTCCATCCTTGGCGCTTGAATGATACCGCCGCCGAACGTGGTTCGATCTTCACGTCGCGCCAATCGTCACGAATGTGGGACGGCGTCGTGGAAGAGGAGGAGGACTCGTCGTAGTCAACCATATCGACATCAGCGACATTATCAGCGTCTTCAACAGCGTAGGATACGTCATCATATGATATATCTTCTTCTTCTTCTTCTTCGGGCTCCGGTGCGGCTTCAGGGGCGCTGGCGATAGAAAACTCAATGGGTTGCCATGCTCGAAGCGTCCACGGCGCGAAATACGGAGTCAAAAGCGGCGCTCGTACGGGAACGAGCGGTAAGATGCGCGCCGCGTGAGAATCACTGACACTAAACGAAAGAAACATCGCGCTGATACAAGATAAAGATACCACAATCGCTTGGCGGCGGTCAAACGTCTGCATTATTTCACCGTGCGTCTGACAATGAAGATGGTTTTCCACGTCACATGTTTGTATTACACACGCTAACGACGGATGTTACTTAGCTATAAATACGCGTTCCTTCATGAACGCATAGAACCTCGCCGCGTACCGCTTCGGGGGCTGACACGATACATCCCTCCCACACAATAGCTTACCCGTGAAAAAGTTTTCAATCTTCTTCTTTACGCCGTACGGGGTCAAGACGTCGATGAGACCGACAAACGCCGCGCCGTTTTCCATGTTTACCACGCGAAGTTGGTTCACACGCGCGACGTCGCCAAAAAACGCGCAGAATGGATTCGTTCTGTTCGATAAAACGACAAGCTTCAATGGAGTAGCGGTCTGAGAACCGTCATCCACAGGCGACATTGAGAGCGCCTCGCCTTCGTCAGCCTCCTCATTATTGTCTTCTTGTTCTTGCTCTTCTTGTTCTTCTTCTTCTTCTACTTCTTCCCCTTCGTCTTCTGGAACTGACCCGTCGTCGTCTTCCAGCACGCCATCGAAGACTTTGTTTTGAGGGCTTCTCGGAGTGTACGGCGGAGACTCGTCAGCGCCGCCTCTATTCGCGCGCGGCGTGCAGACGCGTGAGTCGGCATGCCACGCTTGAGATTCTTGCTCGTCGAACGCCGCTGTCGCTTCCAAACGTTCAAAGTCCGTTTGCGCGGTGTAATGACCATACACTAGAGAATAATCAATCAAGTTGCAAGACGCCAGAAACTCGGCATCTTTCTTCAGCACTGCACAAATATCCTCCGCGTGACGCGTCTGCGCGGCGTCGGCTTGGTCGAAATCGTTATCCTTGTAAATCGCCGCGTCGCCCTTGCGCCTTTCGCGCTCGCTCGCCGAGCGACCATGAGTGCTACCCTTAAGATCGTATCTCTTACCGATGTGTTTCGTCGACGCGAACCAGTAATTCATCACCACAAACGATAATTCGCTAGCACCGCTAAACTTCAACGTGTACAAGCCGTAAAATTGCGGCAACAGCGATGTCGTACTATTCTCCTTGACATACCGCGTATACCTCGGAAGCATTTTTAGTAGCTCTCTTTTCTCGCGCGCATCGCACGTTTTAATCAATAACGTACCATCTTCGCTGCAAAAGAACCACGACCGAGACTTGCCGCTCGCTAAACCTTGCGAAATCACGCGAAGCGTCGTCTTTGACGTCGACAGCGTCTCATCTTCGGCGGCGACGATCGTGCCCTTCAAATCCCCCCTTTTCGACATCTTCCACGCCTTGTCGCCACCGTCAAACCCATCGAGCGCCAAAGCCTTCCTATACACGTCGTCATCCATCCCCCACGCGTCCCGAACCGCCGCAAACGCCTCCGGAGCGTCAACGATAAACGTAAAACTCGGCGTCGCCTCGCCCCCATCCGCCAATTTTTGCGACACCACGTCACACACCACCCTACGACACCTCACTCGCCCACCGTGCTCCACAGACGACGCCATAAGCTCGCGCGTCGCCGCGTCCTCCGACGCATCGCACGCCACCGCCAATCCAATCTGCAAACACAGCCCCAAATGATTCGTCGTCTCATCATCCTCGCGCGCACCGATGCGGTTCCCTCGATGCACCATCGCCCGCATCCGTCTCGACGCCGCCGCGCCCTTGCGCGTCCGTCGTCGCTCGCGCAACCGCTTTCGCGCGCGCTTCACATCCCCAGGAATGGCGCGAATGACATCCAGCTGCTTCGCCGCGTTGGCGCGCGCGAAGGAGAATCCGCGCTGCAGCGCGCGCACGGGGACATCGAAGACGACCACACGCGACGACGGCGGAGCGCGCGCGTCATCGGATGACATCCACGGCGACGGCGACTGTGGCGGCGATGCAGGCGAACGCGATCCGGTGCCGTCGGTTGGATATTCGGACATTCGAAGCCACGCATTCGCCCAATTCGATCGATAGACGTGATCGATCAAAGCACACATCGATCGACGCGTCATATCGATCGAATGGACCGTCACCGCCTCGGTGCCGTCGGTTGGATATTCGGACATTCGAAGCCACGCATTCGCCCAATTCGATCGATGGACGTGATCGATCAAAGCACACATCGATCGACGCGTCATATCGATCGATGGACCGACGGAGGGTGTCTTTTCATATCACGCGGTCGGTCCGCGCGCCAAAACGCGTCGCGCGAACGTTGCGCGAGCGTCGCGCGCGGTGTGCGCTCGCGCGGTGCGCGCGCGCGGTGCGGATGATGCACGATGTGGTGGGTTTGTCGCCGTCGCGCGCGTCGCGCGGTTCGGTGCGCGAGACGCGCGCGGCGCGGCGCCGAACGATGACGCGGGGGCGCGTCGTGCGCCTGGCGGCGGTTCTCGCGTGCGCGTTTGCGGCGCGCGCGTGCGCCGCGGCGTGTTTCGCGCGCGATGAGGTGTACGAGGCGAAGAATGTGCCTGCGTTCATGCGTCGGGCGATTCGGTTGGAGGTGCGTGCGCGCGTGTTGCGGCGTTGTTTGTGTCGTTGTGGTGCTTTTTCGCTGACTGGGCTTTTTCGCGGGGCGACTGACGCGCGTGCGTGCGCTGTGTGTGCGGGTGTGCTCGGGGCGCTAGAACGCCACGGATGATGCGTCACATCGATTATTGACGACGGCGGTGCGGATACTGCTCGAGGAGAAACTTGGGTACGAGGTGGAGACGTACGCGTACGACGGGACGAGGACTGGGACGTCGGCGTTTGACGGCGCGAGCAGTCGGCGATACGCGAGCGTCGCCTCGGGCGAGAGCACGTTTGATGTCATGCTGCGACCGGAAGATGGAAGCGTTGGACGCACGTGGGCGATGGCACAAAGCACAAAGGCGGGTGCGAGGGCGTTGGATATATTGGGGAAAACTGGCGTGGTGTCGAGGCAGGGATGGTTTGTGGACGCGAGCGCGGCGTCGTCGGCGTGGTCGACGTTGACGTCGTTGAGCGCGTCGGGGGCGTTTGATGCGACGGCAGCACCGACGGCGAGGTTGATGCTCGCCAGTGAGTTGCCATCGACGAATTTAGAATTGACGACGCCGTGCGCGGGAGCGTCGAGCGTCGAGCGTTTCGGAGGCGTGCTCGATTGCGCGACGGGCGCGTGGCAATCTCCCGTCGCGCAATGCTGTTCAAGATTAGCGTATAGACTAGGTGATACAACTAGGTGCGTCGGTGCAGGAGCGGTACCGAATTGTATAGCATTATTGGTGGCGAATGCAGAGGATTTGCATGGGGCGAATGAGGCACGCGTGACGCTGTCGGGTTTGCCAATCGAAATCGTCTACGGCGACGTCGCGACGCTCATCAGCACCGCGCTCGCCGCGGGCACGCCTGTATTATTTCAAAGCAGCGAACCCGCTGGATTGGTGTCGTTTGCGTCGTACATGCGCGTATCCATGCAAGACGCAAATTATTGCGATGGATTTTCATCCTACGCTAGCGGCAGCGATGCTTTTTCGTTTCAATCCGGCAACGCCGCAGCGGCGTGTGATTTTCCATTCGAAACTATCGAAATCGGCGGGTACACACAAAATCGCGGGCGTTTCCTCGATGCATACACCATGCTTGAGAGTTGGACGTTTCAATCGAGCGATTTAAGGCTGATGAATTCGATGCTTGCCGAAGACGCAAGTTTAGACGAGTACGACGTCGCGTGCGCCTGGCTAAAACTCAATCGCGATGCATGGGAGCCGTACGTGAATCCTGTGACGATGGTGTACTCTGTATTAATTGGAGCCATATGCACACTCGGCATTGCGCTCGTGTACGTGTACGTACATCGTCAGCGCGCATTTGCTCCAGGCTCGTACAACATTTCTCAAGCGAATAAAGTCAGAGAGACGCTTGACCGCTTGGATCATCAGCCCGTCTTTTGCCACGACGAAGTGCTGCGGGAGCTAAAAACAGCCGTGCTCATGGTTAATAAACGCGCGGAAATTCCTTTAAAGACGCCAAAGGTTTCATTCACCACGAATGTCTTACGAGTCGGCGACGACGAAAGCTTTGTTGACATCACTGTCATTCGAAGCGGGAATAACAACGACGAAGCGCGCGCAGATATTGAATTTTTCAGTCGCGACGCCAAGTTATTGACGCACTTTACACTTCCCGATGCGCCGATGTACGACACGCAGTATGGGTTTGCAACGCCCGAAGCGCGCGTGGCGACGATATCGTCGACAAAAATTCGAGTACGCGTGCTCGCGGGCGAGCGTTCGATGACGTTTCGACTCGGGCTCACGTTTGATCCGCACTTTGCGCCAGAACGAAAATTCGTAATGTGCATCGTCGAGGTTGCTGATGCCCTGTTTCCAGCGCGAGTATTTCCCATTGAAGTGTGTGTGGTGTACATTCAATCCATGACGTCGTTTCCGAACGGCTTTGAGGGGAAATTACATGAGTTTTCAAGCTTTAAAAAAATCGCTCGGCTCATGAAGGCGTTTCTGCTGGAGTGCCTACGCGTGCCCACGGTAAAGTCTCTTATCTGGCGATTTCAAGCTGTGCTATTTATAAGAGCTGCACTGGAGACTTTTGTGTGGTCGATTACGTTTACGTACTTGGTCAACTACGGGTTTATCAATCAGCGCATTGATTGGGCGTTGTTGTGCGCGCTCGTCTTTGTCGGCATTGAATTGTTTCGTTTTCACACCGTGCTGCACTTTTGGAGCGGTGGATTTGATCTGTCGACGCACTTTGAGTCATTATTGACGAAAAAGTATTCTTCTATGACCGCGTGCGATATCGACAGCTTAGGAAGCGCGGAGTCGCTCTTTCGCGTCTCCGCGACGTCTGACGTTCGCGTCGTGCGCACAGATTTATGGTTTACATTTCAAGACCAAACCAGTTCGCTCTATCGCGTCATTGGCTCGGCTATATTCATTTTGTACACTTTCAAGGAACAACCAGAAATGGCTCAACTCATGGGAGCGCTGATTGTCGCGTCACTCCTCTTCACGGCGATGTTTTGCGCGTCCCGGGCGACGCGCATTTTGCGCGCCGGCTTCACCGAAGAAAAGTTGGAGGAAATGGTCTTCATGGGCAATCACCATATCTATCGAAACAACCGTTTGATTCGAGAATCTCGCATGGCGCAGCACGTTTCTGATAACCAGTACGCAAAAACTTGGTTGTTTGTCGACGGTGGCATTTTCCTCAGATGGTACCAAGACTTTTTTCAAACGTGGTTTCTCCGTTCGCTCTTGTGCGTCATGGTGGCCATCGCGTATTGCTTGGCGCCCGTCATTATTCCCGCGTACGGCATCAGCGTCGGCGGATACGTCGCACTCGTCACGTCAGTGTTGCAACTCGGAAGCGCCATCATCATGATGGCTCGAGATTTTGCCGTCATGCTCGCCAGCGCGGCGAAAATCGCGCACTTGTCGTTTTTGCTCAATTACAAGTCGAGTCACGCAAAGCGTCTGGAGTCGATATATTTAATCGAGCCGCACGATGCGCCGGCGCATCGTAAACACGATGCGCGAATCGTCACTTACGATGGTGCTCGAAATCCACACACGTTTGTGTTTCAAATCAGAGACGCGTCGGTGGTGTTCGTCGACGTCAATCGCAAAGCCAAGTACATCATCGAGCGCATGAATATGATTCGCGAAGGCACCGGAGAAATTATCGATAAACTTCCCTCGGGCGGATTTATAGGCATTCGAAAGACGCACGGAGGAATGTCGGGGACGCTGGTAAATGTCATCATGGGTACGGATGTGTCTCGACACGGTGTTGCGGGGATTAATCCAGCGTTTCGTACCGTCGTGCGCGTGTCGGGTGAATTTAGCGACATTATTTTGAATGAATCGCTGTGGGTGAATCTCACGGTTGGTTTGATGTTCTCCGGGACAAGTTATCCACAACACTCCAAAGCCGGTATGGCTATACGCAAGCGAATTCAAAGTCTCACGCAAGAGTACGTGTGGTGTTTATGCGAGTACGTGGGCATTCGTCCGAGCATCATCGGCCGCGAGTACAAACACAATTGGGCAACCGTGGCGATGGATTCGTTGACGCCGGTGTGTGATGAAGCCGAGTATTTCAAGATTGGACTCGTGCGGGCGTTGTTGCAACGGCCACAAGTGCTCATCATCGATGCGTTAGTTGATGGGATGCATTTTGACGCCATCGCGAATCTGACGACAATTTTACGCGAGTACATTGCTCGCGACTCGGATGAAATTTTAAAGGTGGATGACAACGAAGAGCCAGATTACGACGATGAAGTGCCACGCACAGTGATCATTCACGCGCGAGCGCTAGCGTTGACGCACGCGATGGAACCACATGAGCCCGTGCTCGTGGTTTCTTCAAAGTCAGAAATCATCGTCTCCACGGGTGAGAAACAATTTCCCGAGGCGTGCCGAACGGCGCTCGCCACATGGTGGGATGCGCCAGCACCCATTTATCACATTTATAATCCCCTCGGCATTGGCATTCTTGAACGCATGCAGCACAAGAATTTCATGGCCACTATTACGAGTCATCGTGACAGACGTCGTCGCAAGGTGAAATTCAAAAAGAATCCGGAACGGGTCGGAAATCATTCACGCTCGGGGTCGTTATCAAATGATTTTGCATTCAAGGCGTCTCCGGAGAAAAGCAAAAGTGTACAAAAGCAATAAACGACGATCTCGCGATGGTTCATCTGTAATAATCACAACGCTAAAGTATTTATTCAACTCGTGTTATGTGTATGTGTGTGCTACTACGTGTGTTATGTTATGTGATGTGACATTTTATTTTAAGCGCCGTTGCGATTCAAGAAACCGCTCGAGAGCGGCACTTGCCCAAAGTCATTCGACAAGACGTGTCTGAAGTGGGACTCACCAGAGCGCAACGCCGTAACGGCATCATTAATTTTACTCAAAGGCGTCACCGCGACGCTGGCGCCAATGTTGTGACGAGCGCAAAACTCGAGCATGTTCACCATGTCTTTCTTACCACCCGTGTTACTCGTCGTGATGTTATTCATTGTGAAGCCCAAGGTGAAGACGTCGGCGGTAATCGGAGGGCACATGCCAACAAAGCAAATCGTACCACGTGGACGCAAAAGTGGGAAAAACTTGGAGAAGTCAACTTCTTTGTTCGTAGCGATAGTGACCAAGATGAAATCGAGCGATTGCGCCGCCGCCGCCATTTCATCGTCGTTGGTGTGCACCAAAAACTTTGATGCGCCGTGCGAAAGCGCATCTTGCTTCTTGGACGGAGACGATGAAATCGCAGTGACTTCTCGACCGAGAGCCTTGGCGAATTTAATCGCCATGTGACCGAGGCCGCCCAAGCCGAGCACGCCGATGCGGTCGCTGGATTTGGTTTGCTCGCTCAACGGAGTCCAAACGGTTTGCCCGCCGCATAACAACGGGGCGACTTCAGCGGAAGCCAAGCCGTCGGGGATCTTGTAGCAGAACGCTGAATCGCTGATGCGCATTCTATCGGCGAAACCACCTTTGTTACCTTCGCAGCACGTGCATCCGACTTGCGAGCATAATTGCTCATCTCCGCGAGCGCACCATTCGCAGTCGTGGCACGAGGCGCTTTGCCAGCCGACGCCGACGCGTTGCCCAGGCTTCAATGTCGATACGGCATTGCCAACAGCGGTGACAGTACCCACAACCTCGTGCCCACACACTTGCGGCCACACAGCGTACTCGCCATAGTCACCAACAATCAAGTGATCATCAGAGCCACACAAGCCGCAGAATTCAACCTTGACTTCGACAGACGTCGGCGTCATGTCGGGCAACTTGTACTTGAATGGCGTCAAATCCTCACCTTGCGCTAATGCGGCGTAACCAACAGTCATGTCGCGTTCATCGATTTCCACACTATCCACGGTTTCGCCAATCAAGGCGCTGACTAAGGATTGCGCCCACACATCGTCGACGCCGTACAAGGTGTCATCCGGCGCACCGCTGCGGAAGTGCTCACCCTCAGCCTTAAGCTCGACTTCCATGGCATCAATCGTAAGCAATACTCGCTGAAGCTTCTCCTTACCCTCAGCGGCACCAGCCTTGATTACATTCATCCAACCTTCGTAGGAGCACATCGTGAGCGGTTGCTCGACGGAGAGCCAGTCGCAAAGCTTGGAGAAATCGATCAACTTACCCTTCACTTCACGCGCGACGCCATCGAACGCGTAGCGATCGAGCGCGCCATCCAAGGAAAGCGAAGAAATCATCTTGACACAATCGTCGATGCATAAAATACTCACCGCCCAATCCGTCTTGGGGAAGAAACCAGTGGTGAGGCAGGCGCGAAGGAAAATGACGATGTAGTCGTCGTCGGGCGCCAAAGAGCCCGGAGTACGGGAAATGTTGATATCACCAAACAACAACACCGCAGATTCAATACCAACTTCAGTTTGCGCGCGCGCACACAACAATTCAGCCACCTCCTTGCTTCGACGGTATCCCGTAGGCGTCTCGCCCGGAAGCGGCAACTGAGTGGAGATCAATACGTGCTTGGCGTTCGCCTTCGCCGCGAGTTCAAGCCCGTTGAACGTACCTCCAACGTTAACTTCCTCTAATGCCGAGTACGATTTCACCATATTCACCTCTGCACCTCCGCTGATGACGATATCAATGTTCGGTAAGAATTCGCTGAGCTTGGCTTCCGGAATACCGTACGCCTGTTGAGACATATCACCGCATACAAACACCGTCTTCGACTTAACGTTGTCGCTAAACTCAAGTCCACGCTTGGTGTATACATCCACCACGCGCTGCATAGCGCGGGATTCATCTTTGGCGCGCACGACTGCGTAAACAGTTTCAACGCTTTCGTTTTCAGCGAGCTCCTTCAAGAGGTACGCACCAAGATATCCCGTCGCCCCGGTGAGCAAAACCTTCGCCTTACCAGATCGAGCCTTCGAAGTGACTTTCGTAAACTTGGAGAAGTCATACTTTGCCGCCTCCGCCGTTGGATCGAATTGCGCTTGCTCAGTTTCCGTGGACAAGATTGCCATTTCTTTCAGTGTCGGTTTCGCGATCACTTCGGCAACGGTGACGGTCACGCCCCACTGCTTGGAAAGTGCGCCAGCGAGTTCAACAAACTTCAAACTACCACCAAAATCAAAGAAGCTTTGGGATGGTGAGAAGTTTTTCGATGGTTCGGCCAATACTTGGCGCCACACACTGGCGACTTCCTCTTCCTTCTCCGTGAGCTCACTGACTTCGGTGTCAGAAATTCTACGCAAGTTGTCAACTTTGAGCTTGACAACTTTACCGCTCGAGGCCGTGGTGACTTTCGAGTCTAATTCATAGAACGCACTCGGGATCATGTATCTCGGCGTGTGCGCAGCCATGTGTGCACGCAATTCAGCTTCCTTCAAGCTCGTGCCGGATTCAAAGGCGACGCCAGCAACGAGTTGTTGATCAATGTCAGATTCGCCCACCGTGCTAATGATTGCCGACTTGATTCCGCGAAGTTTGAGCAAGACTTCTTGCACCATCGTGGGCGAAACCTTGAAACCGCGGATTTTGACGTATGCAGAGGACTGTCGGCTCTCAAACGTAATCTGGTTTGATCCAAGCCAACGCACGAGGTCACCCGTGGGGTAAAAGTCACCATCAATCGCCACGTGTCCGGAATCCGTGTAATATCCATTCAGTAAACCACTCTTTTTGACGTGAAGCTGGCCCACGGCACCTCGGGCGACGTATTCGCCAGCGTCATTCAACACTCGCATCTGCGTGCCTTGGCGTAAATAAAACGAATCAATCTCAGAGAGTGCGAGGTCGCCAGTTTCATTCGTACTGTACACATTCGTCCATCTAGTGCGCGGTAAACGCTCAGTCAAAAGTACTCGAGTTTCTTTCCTCACGCGCTCGCCCGTTGTCAATATTGTGTGCACGTCGCGCATCGCCTCTGAAAATTCTTCAGGCGGTACGTGTAACAAACAACTTTCCAAGATTGACGGGCTGAAATACAACATTGTCATCTTCTGGCCTTTGATATAATGCACCAAATCGCGCGGCTTGAGGAAGAATTCGTTGGGAATAATACTCAACGTTCGCCCAGCCAAAAGCGGGATGAAAAAGTAATAGTAAATCCAAAACGAGCCCATGATGTCGCCGCCGCGCATGTTTGGCCCAATGACGCCCACGGAATCCGTGAGGGCGCTTTGCGGGCAAATCAAAATTTTACTCACACCGGTAGTACCACTGGTGAGCACAGAAAATCCAGGCGCGTTCGGGGTATCTGGACGCATGAGCGCGGGATGAATCTCGTTGCTAATGTCTGGCGACACTGGAATGTCTTCGAGCACGATGACCAACTTTTTGAATTGCTCGGGAACAAATTCAAGCAAGCCGCGAGACACGATGATAGCCTTGGACTCGTTCAATCGCAACACGCGTTCGAGATCGTTACCTCGATACCACGCAGGGATTTCACAAAACACAGATTCACACAAGAGCGAACCCATCGCAGCCCACACGCTCGAGGCGTCGGCGAGGACAAACAAACCGACTCGGCTATTCACAGCTCCGAAACTCTCGAGCTGCTTCGCCACGTGCAAAGCACGCGAATAAATTTGACGTAAGGTGTATGAATTTGAACCATCAGTCACACACGGTGCGTTCGATGGCAACTCTTGAAGCTTGTGTAATAAACCAGAACGCCAGTGCATCTCGATGTCAGAAGTGGACGCTGCGGTAGCATTCATCACTTCCATCGCTCGCGCGCTTTCTCCTTGCGCAGTCTTCATGTCGTCTACCAATGTGTGCAACACTTCGTTCATAAATGATTGATCCTTAAGATTCTCTTCTGGCACCCACGTGTGCTTGAAGCCTGAAGGATGCACTTGGTGGTGCACGCTGTCGACGCACAACACGCGGAGTACTGCGCACTTGCCAGACTTTTGACGATCGCGCAAAGCCTCAGCCATATAAATAGTGGCGGTGCGCGTGCCGATGAGTACGACAGGTTCGTCAAACATGTATGGACACTTGCTTAATGCTTCATTAAGCTCGAGAGGCTTGAACTCGTATATGGCGACGTTGTCCATGCGAGCGGCGGCGAGGCGAGAGAACATGTCGTTCGCACCATCTTCGGACGCGCAGACAATGACGGAGAATCGTAAGTCACTTTGAGCGACTTGGCGGAGAATGGGCCATTGCTCGGCGATGCGCTTGGACTCCCAAGCGCATGCTTCGTAATACGGCTTATTCTTCTTCGCCTCGTCGTACACTAATTGAGGCAATTCAATTGGAGGCTTATCCACCGCTTTGAAACCGGTAGATTTCGACGCGTCATGGTGCCAACCACGAAACTTCTCCCATGTCGTGAGCTCTTTAGCTTTCCACGACATCATGGAGCCTTCGAACTTTACGGAGGCGTGCGCGCAAATGGCCTTCATGGTCTTTTCAGAATTTTCCACGACGTCTTTATCAGCATCGATGACCAACACCTTGGCGTTGATGCGCTTCAACGCGTTGACGATGCCAAACGCTTCGACGAAACCAGCTTCGTTGGGATCGAAGTAACTGCTCGACTCGGCGCCTTCGATGGCGACGCGGTAGAAGGATTGCAACGCCGCAAGCGGATCGCGAATCAACACAACGTGCGTGAATCGGTGCAGCCAAGACGATTGGATTTGCGCCAAATCGAAATAGCACGTGAGCTCCTTCGTAAAAAAGAATGGTCGGCCTTGCGCGCTGTAATCCGCCGTCATGACTTCGAGCATCGTTGCATACGAACATCCGCTGCTCGCGACGTTGTTCTCGTGTTGGCCGTCGACAATCTTCTTATAGTTGGGCTGGTTGTTCTCCTTTAAATACGGCTCTGTGAGCAACTCATGCATCACCATACCTTCAGAGTGCATCGATACCGATCGCTCGAGCGCGGTAGATCGCGAGCGCGTCACAGCCCACACGATGAGACGCTTTTCGTTGTGCGACGCGTGTGGGGAGGAATTCGCCACCGACATTGGATACGATCCCCCTTGCGCCGTGCACCACGCAGCCATCCCGTTGCGCACGACCAGTGCCGTGCAGCCGGCGCGTCGTAACGCAAAAGCCACCATCGGCGACGCATCAACGCCGCCTGTCCCCACGACGGCGACGGGCATCGACAAATCCAATCCCGCGTCAACAAACACCTTTTCCAAATCTCCATCGCGCACATCGAACAGCGCGTCGTACGGCACATTTTTCGCCCCAGGAATATGCCCTTCTCGAAACCCATCGAACGATATCACGCGCCCTTGAATCCGTAATCGCGTCGAATCCCGAGCCATGCCTTCAAACACCTCGCGTCGACGACAATCCAAAATCTGTAATCTCTGCGTCGACAAGTTCACTAACGCATCCATGGCATCGATAATACCGCTCTTCACATCATTATCATACCCACCGCGCATCGATTCACCGTCGTCATACTTCACGCTCGCGTACTCGCGCACGTTTTCCGTCCCGAGCTCGAGCTCGCCGCCGCTTGCCACCCAGCCCTCAAATCCACCTTCAAGCACGCACACGCGCCCACGATGGGCGTACTCCACGAACACGTGCGCCGCGTAATGCGCCGCGTAATCCTTCGCATCTCTCGCGTAAATCACCACGTCATCGCTCGCGCGCACGCCCAGCACCGCCCCGCACGTGCGCGCAAACGTCGTCCGCGTGGGAAACGCGCGCGGCAGCGGCGACGATAAATCGCACACCGCATCGTGGTCATAGAACACCGCCCCGGGCACGCGCGCGTCATCGAACGCATCTTTTGCGTTCGATCCGTTCACATCGCTGCCGTCCGACGCACCGTCTCGCGCGCGCTCGACGGCGTCGCCGAACGCCGCGTCGCTCGATGCGCACAGAAATCGCGTGCCGCCGCCGAGGAGTAATCTTTTCGCCTCGGTGGCGTCGATGATGTCCACGGTGCGCATGGTGGAGCGACGATGCAGTTGGAATAATACGTCGCGCGTGGGCGAGGCGTGCGAGGCGCGAACGGGGCGTCGCGCGGCGCGCTCTGGGCACGCGATGGTGCGACGATGGACAGATAAGAAGTGCAAGTGTTCAAAATTTTGAACCAATTGACCAATCATGACTAGGGAGGTGGGGACTCATAAGAACGTGTTCAGTCTAAGATTTGCACGCGACACAGCGCGACGGACGCGGCAGCCGTCGTAGACGCGGCGCGGACGCGCGCGTGTGGGTGTGTTCGTGCGCGTACGCGCTGGTGGACCTCGTCGCGGC
>Ga0181562_10000772_pt1 | contig 26223 bp, 27 predicted proteins | sample 011ome_26_FD_139344 | JGI IMG/M metagenome (GOLD analysis project Ga0181562, IMG submission 139344) | Coastal salt marsh microbial communities from the Groves Creek Marsh, Skidaway Island, Georgia - 011511BT metaG (megahit assembly) | ecosystem: Environmental > Aquatic > Marine > Intertidal...
AGATCAGACGCCGCACTCCAAGATTGAACCGTTCTTGCAGATAGATGATCACCGGTGACGCGACTAAGCAATGCCGCAATATGTTTAGGGTTTTTTTCATGATATTGCATGAGTCTTTTAAGCCTATGCTTGTTGCAGTGATTATTGTCCATCCAACATCCTCCTATTTACAGATTAGTAAACATAGTTAATAGCCTTATAATAACTTTAACTCACGTAAGATAATTTTATTACAAATAATTATAGTTGACTATATCAACTAAATTCATCGGCAATAATTTTGCAGAATGCAACCTAAGTGACAACGCACACTACTTGATCGTGCGCTTAGATAGGAGTTTATATAAAATAGGCCAGGCAAATATCCATGGGAAGCGCCTCAAACGAGGGGTGACTAATATTTTTTCGCCGGTATGACGTTCGATTTTCCAGGCAATGTAATCCACACCATTTTTAAAAGTGAACGATGCTTTAAATAATCGCAAAATTGATAACAATCTACCTAAAACATTTCTGATACGCCATAACAAAGTAAAACGCCATGGGGCCATAGCCATATTTTTGAGTGATACCTGATTTTTTTTCAGCATTAAACACCGACTAATACCAAGATAAAAATCCTTATTGTTATCGAAAATCTGTTTGGCACGCCCCTGGCTTTCAGCTCTAAGCTCTGCTGCGTAAGTCAATTCGAAACCATTTATCCAAACATCTGGGGCGAGATCCTGATTGACGTTTAGATATTGACATTGTTGCGTGGAAGTCAAAAACGTCTCGATTGCTAAAGCTTGTATACATAGTAATTCTTCTTGTACTTTTTTATCTTTAGCATATGGCACAGAAATTGGCTGACAAAATCTTGCCCAGAAATAAGGGTGAAAAGATTTTTTAGAAACCTTTTGATACAAGTCTCTCAGAGTAATAACTGCATATTTTGAAACATATTGTTTTTGATTAATATCCGCCTGAAGAAAATATACATTTGGAGGTAACAACGAATTAGCAATTCTTTCTAGCCTCCCTGAATAACAATTTTTATAGTCATTGACAATGACATAAAAATCGAGCATGGCTCCATCGTATTGTTTTGTACGCAGACATGAACCGTAAAATACTATTGCTATAACAGAATCAGGAAATAGGCTTGTGATATGGTCTACAAATCCATTCAATACTGGGTCACTGCTTGAAACCAAGTGATGCGATAAATAATTATTTAAATCAGAATTCATAAACTAAGGAATGTGACAGTACCTGCAGAATCTATCGACAATTGTGAGACCTTACCTTGTTCTCCAAATAATTCTCCATCAAGAGTATAACCGCCTTCAATGTAAAGCTTCACTTGATATGGAGCATAACTCTGGTAATGATTTTCATTGTTAGTGTATTTAGGAGCACGCCCCTTGAGAATATTATAAAAATTCATTATCGGGCGAGGTGGATTATGCTTGATTAATGTTATTACAAATTGCCCATGATCTGAGTATGTCGACCAAAAAGGATACACTCCAGCTAGCAATCTATTTAGAGTGGTTGCTACGATAACACTAAATTCTGCTTTATCTGTTTGTGTATTATCAACGCTCAATTTCGCAGAAAAGCTTCTTGTCAGGCGCTTAATAGTCAACCAATCGAAAAGAAATCTCAACAGTCCTAATGAGGCGCCTAACTCACCGCGCAAACCTTTACTATGTATTGATTTGCGACAGTATAGAATACCATCATATATAGTCCCTGCCCCAAAAAACATTCCGCAATGAACTTCACTTGTATCCATGTTTTCTACTCTTAATATTTCTCGTGAAGTTTTTTTAAAGTCATCTCTTAATCCCGCACTGTAGGCACTAATAGAATCAAATATGTTCTCTAGTTTACTCTTACAACCAACATCTTCATAAACCATACTAGTTGTGCCTGAACCAAGTAGACATAACTCAGGCTGATAGTGTTTATATTTTTTTTGCTTGAGCAAAGTAAGGATGCATTGCAGAGTGCCATCACCACCATTGATGATTATCACTTTATCTTGTCTCAGCTCACAAGCTTTTATGGCGCGAGTAATATCTTCTAAGTTCGAAGCAAAAAGATGTTGGATTTGTGGAAATTTTTTAACCATTTGTAAAAATAAACGGCAGCCATTATTTTTATTTTTTCCACTTAGTGGATTACTAATTGCCGTTACGCCAAATCCATCCAAATATTGCTCAGTCATAAGTTTTAGAACTTAAACATGATGCAATTGTGACACTGGCCATATGGCCTGTGAATAATCTAACTGCCACGCTGGGATTGCTTTGCTGTCCATCAACACTCTCTATCCAAGATCGTATCGGCTGATGAGTGAGCTTGGCCATCACGCCCATTAAAAAACGCACTGCCAAAACCACATCTGACATAAGCGCCCATAACACCACCCAAACGAACCCTAACAGCGGCGATGAAAAAAATAGAGCCATCGTCAAAATTATCATGCTTGGATTTCTCCGCGCAGTGAATAATCTATGATATGAATCGAAAGGCTTCCAGCAAAAAATACTGGCAGTTTTAAACCACCATTGAAACAGACCTTCGAAAACACGACCCAACACATAAGCCGACAACATCAAGACACCCCAGTCAAATAGACTTGCATTGATCCCTATAAATTCAATGCTAGTTACCCCCAAACCCATCGCCCAGCACCAGTACCATATTGGAGGGTGAATAATATCAAGAGCATGATCCATGATATGCCCAACTTTACTGGATTGAAGAGATACTCGAGCCAATTTGCCGTCAACAGTATCCAGAAATGTCATCAACCATCCACTTAATAAACCTAAGGCGTACTCTGCATGATAAAAAGCAAAACCGGTAATAAACGTGAGAATCCACCCAAATCCCGTCACCATATTGGGCGAAATTTTAAAAATAGTGCACAACTTCACTACAGCGCGAGCAGGACGAGGCCACCACCACTTGGTCACACAATCTGTAATACCCTTATAAGATTTATCATAGAGGTATTTTTCGAGAATTGGCACATTATCATCAGTTACTCTGACTACGTACGAAATATCATACTTACGTAAATTGATATCATAGCCACCGGTAAGTTGTTCTGCTGTGACTTGGCTAAAATGATGGCGCTGTTCGGTACCGCACAAGATACCATGAGCCTCTTTATAATGCTTATGCTTTGTCCATATGGCGACTATTTGGTCATCACAAGAACTCTTTAAAAGACAGTCATTTCGTTGAATAAATCGTTGTATTACGTTCGCTTCAATAAGGTAATCAGAACGAATCAATAAAATCTTATCGTTGGGATCAAGCGTGACACTATCTGTCAACGCGTGTATTTCTGCAATTTTACAAAGTGTTAGTTGAATACGCTGATTTTGGGTAAGTCCCCAAAGTTTTTTGTCACAAGTATTTATAATAGAGTAGTACATTCGTTATATAATAAAGCTCTTCTAAACATGAGAATTATGATAAATGGTGCAAGAGGCTAACGTTAGGCATGCTAATAAGTCTTACCGATTTGTGCAACTCTCTGACTTGCATCTTTCAAATATTGGCACACCCAATCCTATCAAACTTGCGAACAAACGTATTCTTGGCTATCTATCATGGCTTAAGCGTAAACGCACATCTCATCAGAAATGGATATTAGACTGTGCACTAGAGAGTATTAAACAATTAGATATCAACTATCACTTGATCACCGGAGACTTAACCCATATCGGACTTGAACATGAATTTATTGAATGTCGACAATGGTTAAATAAACTATCAACTGTTGAAAACATGATCGTCATCCCAGGTAATCATGATCTCTATGTGGATACCAAGTGGAATCAGAGTTTTGCGTATTGGGAAGACCTAATGTGTGATGACCCAAATCTTTTACCTAAAATTAGACAAAAAACTGCCGGTCAAAAATTAGACCAAATTTATCCACAAGTCAGGATTAGAGAAAATATCGCTTTTATCGCGCTATCAAGCATATACCCTGCACCATGGTTTAAAGCCACAGGCCGAATCAATGAACAACAGATGATGCGTTTAAAGTTTGTGCTTAAAGATCCTGCATTGACATCATACTTCAAAGTACTTCTACTTCATCATCCAATTACAATGACGCACACTACAAAGAGAAAATGTCTGGTCAATTCGGATCAACTACGCAATCTATTACAACAATATCCAGTACAAATAGTTTTACATGGACACGGTCATACAAGCACTATTGATTATCTTGAAAACAGTGATACCCGCATACCTGTAGTTGGTATGGCATCATCTTCCTGTACCAGTGTAAAACAAAATCAACGGGCAGAATATAAACTCTTTGAAATCACTCAGCAAAAAAATAAGTTCTCCCTTACCATGCAAAATCATATATTTGATCATAAGCAAAAACAATTTATTGAATCTGATAGGTTACAACTTGTTTAAATTTAACAAAAAATCCACCCACAATTACCATAATGATAGTGACACTCGGTAGCATAGCAATTAGAGTGGGCTGCCATTTTTGTGCAACACCATAATGGGTAATCACCTGAGAATAAATATAAAAACTTATACCCGCTAAGATCCCTAAAATTATGCGCTTGCTTGCAGACATAACTCGCTGCGAACCAAATACAAATACTAGGCCAAGCAAAATCATTATCATTGCAGAAACTGGAATCATTAACTTTTGCCAGTACAATAATTTATATTGATATGCCTGTTCACCGCGACTTTCTAAACCTGTAATATACTTATCAAGATCTGTTAAGGATAATGCATCGGGCTCCGATATAATAATTCCCAACTGTTTTGCATCCAGAAATGAGCGCCACTCCATTTGATCAAGTTTCTGTTCAGTAAATTCACTTTCATTAAATTTTTTCACCCGCACATCCTTCAGCAGCCATTTATCATCACTAATAATTTCTACTTCTGATGCAAGTAAATATTGTTTTAACTGTTGTAATTCATTAAATTCAAAAATTTCAACATTTACTGGGATTCGGCCATAGCGTGTCTCTTTAACTTGAATGAAATGGTTATTCTGCTGCGCCCAATATCCGCCTGAATCAACCAAATTAGTCTGCTCATTCAGTGCTAATGTTCGCACCACTTTTGCTTGTTGAATAGCATACGGGGTTACAAACTGACTCACAGCCAAAACAAAAATCATTAATACAATGGATGCTGAAATTACGGCTAAAACTATATGTTTAGGCTGTCCACCTAAACTTGTAACCGCAACTAACTCATTATGATTAACCATTGAACCAAGGGCGATGATAGCTCCAATCAAGCTAATTACAGAGGCGAAATCCAATAATATTTGAGGCATATGAAAAACAACGTACTGTAATGCGATCAGCAAAGAATAATTACCAGTACCCACTTCATCGAGCTCTTCTATCAGTAAAATCAGCGAAAATAATAGGATCAATATTAAGCCGATTAAAAAGAAACCTTTAATAACAGATAATATTATATATCTTGATAAAATCATGGCATTAGTGTTCTTTGAATCTCATGAAAAATATTATTAGCACAAGAATTATCACCATTGTCCACATACCAGGGAGTGGTGTCATTACCCCCTGCTCTACCCAAGTTTTAGAGACGATACTCAAACCATGAATAGCAAAGAATAGCGAGACGCCAAAAAGCAATTTCCCATAACGTCCTTGCCGTGATGAAGTTTTTGCAAGAAAAATAGCCAATATAGCTAATAATGCTGTCTTTACCGGGGCTGTAATTCGCCATTGAAATTCTGCAATGTCAGCGGCATTCGTTGCAGATGAAAGAAATGTTGAAGTGGCTGCTTTACGTTTGTACTCTCTTTTAATGGCAGCATCAATATCAGATTTCACAGCCATTTCCTTAAATCTCACTAGGACATCATTTGCATTTGTAGCTATCACACTCGCCGTGCCATCACTGAAAATAATTTCTGATTGCTTTTCGTCGGAACTACTTACTTGTTTGGCACGTTCAGCCATGATCACTTCCACCCTATCATCATAGGACTTATATAAAAAAACATCACGCTTAACATCGCTCTGCTCATCATACGCTCGAGCAAAATACACTGTATTGGTCTCATTATTTATATAAAAACTACCAGGCTGTATACGTTCAAAATCTATCATTTTCCCAGCCTCATATTTTGCCTCATACTTAAGATCATAAGCCCATGGCCTAACCAGGTTAGCAACAATGGCTGTCGCAACTGTAACGAAAAGAATGAGCGGCATAAGAAGCTTAATGATGTCTATAATACTCATTCCAGATGCCTGCAAAGTAATGATCTCTTGCTCGGCATATAGCTTCCCCAAGCCCATAAGCAAGGTCACATAAAGCGCCAATGGAAGAAACAACTCAAAAGCAGCAACAGTTTTTGTGATGATCAATAACCATAGTAGTCGATCAGGAATTAATTGAGCATCCACATCTGCTAATAAACTTAATGCACTGTAACTGATCATCAGCAATAACAGCACGCCACAGACCATCAAAAATGGCCTGAATATTTCACGTGTTAGATAATTTGTAATGATCAATCGTTAATTGCCTAGTGAATTCGTCCAAACGAATAAACCTAAAATCACTCTCACCTATAGTGTATAGTTAGTCATCATCAGATTCAGCACTATATTCAAACCAAAGTCATAAAAATGAAAGCCATTATACTCTGTGCCGGCCAAGGGCGACGTCTACTACCTTACACCGAATCGACCCCCAAATGCCTATTAAAAATTGGCGGAAAACACTTTATTGAATGGCAGATCGACACATTAATTAAAGCAGGCGTTGACGATATTGTCGCGGTCATAGGCTACGCAGCACAAGACATACAGGCTGTACTTGAGAGCCGTTATGGTGACTCTGTATCTACTGTCTTCAATCCATTCTTTGAAGTAGCAGATAACTTAGCCAGCTGTTGGATGGCACGCGAATCTTTTCAAGATGAGGTGATCCTACTCAATGGTGACACGCTGTTTGAACCGGCCATCGTGACATCCCTTTTAACTGAGAACCAATATCCAATTACTCTAGTGATTGATCAAAAATCAAGCTATGACGATGATGATATGAAAGTCATAACTGATAATAATCGTCTATTGTCTGTCGGTAAAAAACTCGCTCTTGCTGATGTAAATGCTGAATCTATTGGCATGATGCATTTCAACCCAACTGGCAGCAAACTATTTCATGACACCGTCAATCAGCTCATGCATGATCAAGACTCTTTAAATTTATGGTACTTATCGGTGATAGATCGTTTAAGTAAACAAGGTCATGTAGGCACATGCAATATACAAGGTCATGATTGGACTGAGGTCGATTTTGTTCAAGATCTAGAAGCCGCGCAGACACTGGTTGATAAATGGATGAAAACTAGATCACCCTAGATAATCACTCATAACTTTATAATCATGAGCTGAATCAACATCAATAGCTAACTCTGGCCTGTTAAATAGCTGCACTCGCAACCGCGCACCAATTTTTTGCGACATAAGATGTTCAACCTGATCTAAACTAAGCAATCCCATCTTATAACGCACCAGACTCATCCAATCTATCTTTTTAACCATTTCAAGAGGTTTCTTACGACTTTTTTCTATGCTTTGCCAATACTCAATAGCTCTTAAACCCGGCTCTTCAATTACAGCAAATAAGTTAGCAAAACATAGTTTTTGACCAGCGAATGTATATTGTGTTTTCTTAAGTTCAGGAATTAATTGACCAATATGCTTATATTCCACTGCCCCTGCAATAAAATCAGCCTTAATGGAAGCAACATGCTGACAGAACAAATCTACAGCCTGTGCATTTAATAAAGGCAAATCACAAGTCGAAATCAGTATTGGCAAGTGCTGAGCTGTCCTAATTCCCAGGGCCGCACTTGCACTGGGCCCCGACGCAGGGACTATATAATGAGCACCATATTTATCGATGACATCATACAAATGAGGACATTGCTCCAGACAAGATTGGCTAGGACCAACGACATTTATCTGTGCTACAGATTGCGCCTGTCTCAGTGTGCTTAAAATTCTTTCCAACAGACTTACATTTTGAAATTCAACGGCAGCCTTTCCAAAAGTGGCCGCTGCTTGTGCGACAGGGTCATCTAGTCCTCTATCGCCAGCTAATACTACTGCATTAAATTTTTTCATCACGCTGATGTCAGTTGCTTCTCGAATATTCGATAGGTCTTGTATGGAACCGAGCCAAAACTCTCAATAATCTTGTTTAAACGATGATTGTCCTCTAACACCCACGAAAGCTCATGATGAACAATACCATCTTTCAATCCTTCTTCTCTGAGTTGATCAATAAGCATAAATACCATGGCCGAACTGCTCATCTGATTTTGATAATCTCGCTTGATTCCCAATAGTGCAGCACGTCCAGTTTTTGGCGATGAAAATTTCATGCGCCACAACAACTTTGCCCAGCCGAAGGGAAATAATTTACCTTTTAGATCTGCAATCAATTCATTAATATTTGGCAATAAAGCCATTAATCCGACTGGCTGACCCCGATACTCAGCAATCTTAAAGTAGCGTGCGGGGAAAAATTGCAGCATCTCTTTGCCCAGATGTTCAAACTCTCTATCTGTGAAAGGAATATAACCCCAATTATCGATCCAAGCATCATTAAAAATTTCTCTCATAATATAAATATCACGCTGTGAATGTTTTGGGTCTACATTGCGAATTGTGATTTGTTTTTGATAACGATCAATGACTCGCGCCATCGCATTGCTGGGCACAAACTCCTTGTCATGCCACCAGGCCACTAAATCTTTGGCTTTTGTGTATCCTCCATCCCCATACAATCGTTGATAGTAAGGGCGTGCATGACCCATCATTATGCAAGGAGGTTGTTCAAAACCGTCAATTAACAACCCACACTCCTGATTAATTGATAGATTAAATGGCCCCCGAGCGATTTCACATGAGTGAGCGCGTAGCCATTGCTCTGCTTCTGAAAATAATCTGTTGGCAGCCGCTTGATCATCAATGCATTCAAAATTTCCTATGCAACCTATTTTTTGATGATCACTAAGTGCATTGAGTTGATCAATCTGAGCACTTATTCGCCCGATCATTTCATCGTTTTTAAAAATAATCCAAAAACGTGCTTGGGCATGTTCAAAATATGGATGTTTAACAGAAAGCTTCTCTAATTGATCCACATAGAGTGGTTGAACCCAAGCCGGATCGTCAGCGTAAATTGCTACAGGCACATCGAGAAATTTTCGAATAGAGGGCCTATCATCTAAAGTAAAAGCGTGAACAACGTAAGGCAAAGTAACACCTAAGAGGGTTATTTAGTTTCTTTCTCCAGATCTGCTACCCATGGATAACGACTGGCTTCCACCTCATCATACCCTAGATTGAATACTGTTGGGCTCTTGCTTCGATTGTCACTCTTATCGTAAAAAGTATTAAAAAATCGATCCCAAAAAAAGTTAGTAATTCCGAAGTTCCCTGTTTCATCACGAAAGTGATGCAAGAGATGCAATCGTTTCATATCTCTTAAAAATCGACTTTTTGGAGTGTAATGTAGATGCTGAATACAGTGACAAAACTCATAAAACATGGTTATTACAACACTTGCTGTGAGCGCCATGACGGCTCCATACCATCCACCAATCAACCAACCCACTGGCATGCTGAAAACGCCTACTGTCGGGAGAGTTGTATATAAAGCACCAAATAAAACCCTCAAGTCGTTGGGATCATTGTGATGGTCAAAGTGTATTCTCTTCCATACCGCAGCAAAGGCCTCGAATCGGTAGAGAAAGCGACTATGCAGAATATATCTATGAAGGACATACCAGATCATAGGATAGAGAAACACCATAGCAACACTGATAATAAGCATATTGACAGACCAAGCATTATTCACTGAGATATAAGCCAACCCGACTAATGAGATGATAAAATACACTTGTATAGCAGGGTATTGGACATAGGCAATCACCAGATCACGCATATCCATGTCTTCTAAATGATGCTTTTTGCTGGACCAGAAATGTTTAAAAATTTTCATGCATTCAAATGCTTTCATAAGGTAGCAGGATTATAGCTCAGTTACAGCTATCTATTAAGAACATATAACCATTAGGAATTATGTATACTTGTACACGTACACATCCATGTTTGAGGGATAATGAACATTAATGACACCATACTGAAATTTGGTTATCCAGATAGCCTGATTCGCAGTTACCAACACTGGAGCGTATTACTACGACCTCAGCAGGTCACATTAGGATCGTTGATTATAGCGGCTCATTCAGAAGTTACTCAGTTCAGTCACCTAAAAACCGAGGCCATGACAGAACTTGCTCTAGTCACAGCGGATGTAGAAAAAACATTAAAAACCTGTTTTCAGTTCGATAAAATCAATTATCTTATGCTGATGATGGTTGACCCACATGTGCATATGCATGTCATTCCGAGATACGAGTCGATGAGAGAATTTCGGCATTCGCACTTTACAGACGAAGACTGGCCATCCCCCCCTAACCTCTCTCGTCAAATTGAAATTGATCAGGCACATCGAGCTGATCTTTTAAGTTACATAACGCAAGCATGGAAGAATTGAATCAGTTCTTTAACTGATTGTATTATATAGAATATTGCATAATTTATGCACAACTTTGGGCATTAAGTCTTCAGATTGGCTAAAATCGCGCTATTATTGCCGATAAATCATAAAAATACTTGAAATATATGACAAAATACTTTAAAAGTATCGTTCTGAAAATTGTTCAGCACTGCAATCCAAGTACAAAAATTATAAAGAACTAAACAAGCAGTATGGTAATATGCTAATGGGCTCGATTTATAGCGCCACTGAAACAATTATAAAAATATAATGCAGTACCCCACAAACGGCACATAACACTAATCATATTAGCAACCCGACAGTACAGATTAAAACAGGAACTGACTAAATTATGACTTTATGTGTTACCCCAACGATCAACTCTATGCCTCAGCGCGCGGCCGACTTTTCAAACTTAGCCGAAGCACTGGATTATGCAGCATTAGGCACTACAGGCTCCAACTTCTATGGCAGTCGTGGACAACTGATTGATTCTCTCACATACACGGACCTCTCTAAAGATGCCAAATCATTAGCCAGAAAACTGTTAAGCATGGAATTCAAGCAAGGTGATCGTGTGGTGATCGTTGCCGAGACTCATGCAAACTTCCTTCGCAGTTTTTTTGCTTGCCAATATGCGGGGCTCATACCTGCTCCTGTACCTGTTCCAATCCAACTGGGTAGCCGTGCAAGCTATGTCCGTAAGACGCGTGACTTACTCATCAGTGCACATGCGAATGGTGTTTTATCTCCTGCTTCCATACTGCCAATGGTTAATGAGGCCTGTAAAGACATCGATATGAAATATGTCGGTGATATTGACAGTCTTCTCGATCAACCCATTAACGACAATATAGCGCTGTATGATGCTCAGCCAGAAGATACCGCTTATATCCAATTTACATCAGGTAGCACTCGATTTCCTCGTGGAGTCGTTATTCAACAAAAAGCTGTGCTTAGCAATCTTGCCAGAATCATCAAAAACGGTATTAAAATTACGCAGCAAGATAGAGCGATTTCATGGCTACCTTTCTACCATGACATGGGACTGGTAGGACTCGTCCTATCTTCAGTTGCATCTCAGACCTCTGTCGACTACCTCGATACTCGCGATTTTGCTATGCGACCCCGTCGATGGCTAGAAATCATGTCACGCAATAAATCAACCATCACCTTCAGTCCTCCCTTTGGTTATGAACTGGTTGAGCGCAGACTACGAGAGAGCAAAACTTTAGATTATGACCTCAGCTCATGGAGAATTGCTGGCATAGGCGCAGAGACCATTCGCCCTGAGCCACTTCTAAAATTCGCACGGACGCTGGAGCAATGTGGTTTCAACGAAACTGCTTTTCTACCTTGTTATGGCATGGCTGAGTGCTCATTAGCCATTAGCTTTGCTGATGTAGACCTTCCGCTAACAGTCACGACTATCGATGCCGAAGAACTTGCTAACAACAATGCTGTGGTTCCTGTGGCAGAACAATCTCATCATCGTGTCGCAAAATTCATAGACTGTGGTCCTGCACTCCCAGATCATGACATTGAGATACGGGATGATTCTGGGCAACCTCTTCCAGATGGCCGCCTTGGCGTTATCCATGTGAAAGGGCCAAGCGTAATGTCGCACTACTTTGACAACACAGAAGAAACTGAAAATACACTTCAGAATGGCTGGCTAAACACCGGCGATATAGGCTTTCTAGTAGATGGACGTATTCATATCACTGGAAGACAGAAAGATCTCATTATTGTCAATGGAAGGAATATTTGGCCTCAAGACATCGAACATTTGGCTGAACAACAACCAGAGATTCGTACTGGTGACGCTCTTGCCTTCTCTGCGCCTGGGTTTGATGGTGAGACAACCGTGGTTTTAGTGATGCAATGTCGTGAACGCAACGAAGAAAACCGTGTGGACATTGTTGCTCGCGTTGAAGCTGATATTAAGGAAGATATCGGAGTGAACTGCTTTATCAAGCTAGTTCCTCCTCATACTTTACCCAGAACGTCATCAGGTAAATTATCTCGCTCCGCTGCACGACGTGATTATATGGAACAGAACAGTATCAATGAGACATTCCTTACTGAACCTCGCAACACCAGCGTTTCTAACAATAGTTAGTCAAGTCCTCAGCTCACGGAAACTCAATGTCTGAGCCACAATTAGTGGCACTCACAGGAGCGACAGGTTTCATTGGTTCACACATTCTGGATCACCTTCAGCGCTCTGGCGTCCACTTAAGAATATTAGTTCGACAACCTCACAAGCATCAATTTTTATCTCCAAATATTGATGTCATTCCTGGTAATCTTCAAGATACTGAAGCATTAGAAAAATTACTTAAAGGCTGTCATGCATTAATTCACTGTGCAGGGCGAGTAAAAGCTAACTATCAACATCAATTCTACGAAGATAATGTGCTTGCCAGTAAATTATTGTTTAAATTAGCCAAGAACATACCTAGTCTCAAGAAAACCATACTCATATCCTCATTATCAGCACGGCAAGCAAAACTCTCTCACTACGCAGCCAGTAAGTACGCTGCCGAACAATGTTTAATCGACTCGGGCATTGATGAATGGACGATTATACGACCACCAGCCGTTTATGGACCTCGCGATAATGAACTAAAACCATTATTTGACTGGATGCGCAGAGGGATTCTTTGGGTGCCAGGTAGCGACAAAAAAAGATTCTCACTGCTCCATGTTCAAGACTTATGCAATGTCGTCATTTACAGCTTGAAATCAGAAGACTCAGCTCATCAAATTCTAGAACCCGATGATGGAAAAAATAATGGATACTCATGGCGAGATGTTCAATCCATAGCAGAAGAATTCTTCAACAGAAAAATCATTCTCATAAAATCCCCTAAAACCGTCCTACTTACTGCGGCTAACATAAACCTATATACGAGCCGTTTACTCAATCGTTCAGCCATGTTGACCCCTGGTAAAGTACAAGAACTCCTACACGAGAACTGGGTGGTCAATCCAGAGCATATATGGCCTAATTGGACACCAATGATAGATTTTAAAAATGGTCTAAACACATTATACTCTGGCCATTGATTATTCTGTGAAAAATGCAAGAAACTACTTAATTATGGAAAAAGCTGTTGAAGAAATTATTAGTGAAGTTATTCCAATCCTAACAAAATTCACTAAACCTGATATGGATGTCACCGCTGACAGCCATCTGATGCATGATCTAGATTTGGATTCAGTAAAAGTCATGGAATTAATGATGGAACTAGAAGACCACTTTGATATTTCCATTCCCTTAAATGCATTGCCCGATGTCAATACTGTGGCCGAACTTGCTAGCGAAATAGCACAACTTAAATCCTCATGAGCTTATTATCCAGACTTCAATCATTCAGTGACAAACATGCTATTTCTGAGAGCACCTCAGTAACCCCACTTAGCGCTGTCACTAATAAATTATATTCCGCCACTGAGGGTGACATAAATGGTAGGCGCGCTATATTGCTTGGCACAAACAACTATCTTGGCCTCACATTTGACGAAGCATGCAGTAAAGCCGGCAAACAAGCTATTGATAACTATGGCACGGGTACCACGGGCTCACGATTGGCTAATGGTTCCTACTCTCAGCACAAATGCTTGGAAGATGATATAGCCCAATTTTATGGCGTCGATCACGCCATTGTTTTTTCAACAGGCTATACAGCGAACTTGGGTGTGATCTCAGCACTTGTTGGGCGCGGAGATACCATTATGCTTGATGAACATTGCCATGCTTCTATTTACGATGGCTGTAATTTAAGTGGTGCTGAAATCATACACTTCAGACACAACAATGCTGCTGATCTTGAAAAAAGATTGAAGCGCTTAGGTGATAAAACCTCCAATACTTTAATTGTTACAGAAGGCATTTACAGTATGCTTGGAGATCGTGGTAGCTTGAAAGAAATCTGTGATGTTAAACAGCGCTATGATGCCCTTCTGATGGTGGACGAAGCACACTCCCTTGGAGTACTTGGGAAAACTGGCAGAGGCCTTGGACAAGAATCTGGAGTAGAAAATCAGATCGATTTCATCACCGGAACATTCAGCAAAAGTCTTGCTGGTATTGGCGGGTTTTGTGTCAGCCAACATCCACAACTAGAAGTCATCAGATACACCAGTCGTCCATATATTTTCACGGCTTCTCCCTCACCAGCGACTATAGCAACCACCAGAGAAGCATTAAAAATTATCGTACAACGGCCACAATTGCGTGAGCAACTATGGCGCAATGCCACCCAGTTATATAATGGACTGCAAGAGCTTGGTTATGAATTAAGTCCTGAAATCAGCCCTGTCATTGCAGTAAACGCCAACACACAGGAAAATGCCATGTCCATGTGGACCCAATTGTTCGAACAGGGTGTATATGTAAATATGGTACTACCACCTGCCACTCCTGGTAGCCGATGTTTACTCAGATGCAGCCTAAGTGCAGCTCATACTAGCGAACAAATTAAATGTGTTATTGAAGCTTTCTCAAACTTAAGAGAGAGATCAACAGTGCAGAAAAAAATCGCTTAGTTCGATAAAGTATAATCAGCATAGCTTAGATTAATTTCACTTATATGCTGCCGTGAATAATCTAATGACGAACACTAATACCAACATACAAAGTGTTACGGTCATAATTCCCACTCTCAATGAGGAACAAAACATTGATCCTCTGCTAGAAAAGCTTTCTAAAATTGAGATCAAGGATTATGTATTAAAAGTTTTATTTGTTGATGATCAATCGTCTGACGGTACAGTCAACAAGATAAATGCATGGAATCAAGTTAATCCAAATATTTCAGTGCTGAATCGAACAGGTAGTGCCGATCTTACCCAGGCAATACTGGATGGGGTAAAACATACCAACAGTGACATCATTGCGGTCATGGATGCTGACTTAAGTCACCCTATAGAAAAACTACCCGAATTATTCGCACCAATCATCAATAGTACTCATGACGTAACTGTAGGCAGCCGTTATGTAGAAGGTGGTGGTGTCGCAGATTGGCCAATACACAGACGCTTACTCTCTTGGATAGGCGGACTGCCAGCCAGAGTACTCACTGATGTTAACGACACTACATCAGGTTTTTTCTCCTGCCGTAAAAAATGTTTTAACGTAATAGATAATAATGCTTGTGGTTATAAAATCTTAATAGAAATGCTCGCGGCTGGTTTAGATACATTTCGAATCAAGGAAATACCCATCACTTTTACTGATAGAACTTTAGGTGAATCAAAGCTCTCCAGCAAACAACTCATACAATATTTTAAGCGTTTATTTGAAATCAGCGGTGCACAAGTATCCTCATCAACAGGATCAAGATTCATCGCTGTTGGTATATCTGGCGTAGTGATTGATGCATTATTCTTTAATCTATTTTTACAGCAAAATTGGAGCATCAGTGAAGCACACATCAGTAGTTTTATAATTGCTGCCATTAGCAATTACTTTTTTAACTCTATTTGGTCATTCAAATTTCAACATAGCTCTATCAAAAGCTGGATTATAAAAGCGTGCAAATTTATTTATATCGCAGTGACCGCCCTGATATTACGTGGAGCAATCATTGCAGTACTCACTTCATTTTTTCAAGTCTCACCCGCGCTTGCCATATACCCTGCCATCCTAACAGCAGCCATAGTGAATTATTTAGGTGTATCATTTTTAGTATTTCCAAATAGCAAAGCACCTAATGCCTCGATTAATTGGCGTGTCATAGCGTTAGCGGTAACCGCATTCATTTGCGCCCTTCGCTTATTATATCTTGGCACCGCACAGTTACTCCCAGATGAAGCTTATTATTGGAATTACGCACAATTTCTAGATACTGGTTATCTGGACCATCCTCCACTATTGGCATGGGTTATCTATATTGGCACAACCATTTTTGGTGATAATGAATTTGGTGTGCGCATAGGGGCTTTTTTCGCCGGAATAGTCAGTTTAATTTATATCTTCAAACTCACCACGTTACTGTTCGATAGAACCAGTGCATACATTTCACTTTTATTACTCTCAATTTACCCATTTGGTGCCGCCACGGGAATGCTCGCCACAACAGATAGTCTGCAAGTATTATTCTGGAGTGCTGGTCTATATTACCTATCAGAAGCCATACTCAAAGGTCGTACTCAAGCATGGTTGATGTTAGGTCTAAGCATAGGGCTAGGGATGCTATCAAAATACACTACCGCCATTTTCGCGTTAAGTATCATTATATATATGCTCATCGACAAAAAAGCGTATCGTTGGTGGAGCCACCCTAGTATCTACATCAGCGCTATACTAGCAGTGATTATTTTCAGTCCCAACTTAATTTGGAATTTACAAAATGATTGGAGTTCACTCCAATTTCAAACCACTCGCCGTTTTGATAAAGAAATAGCTTTTTCCACCCATCATCTGTTCTTACATATTCTAGTGCTGCTATCTCCCATTGGAGTAATACTCTCAGCATTATCAATCAAGAAGATAAAACTATTGTTGGCTCAAGTCTCAGATAAGCATCAATATCATGATGAACATGCCTATAAAATTCTCATGTGTATGACATTTTTGCCATTGAGTATATTTATTTATTTTAGTCTAACCCATACACCTCGATTCCACTGGACTTCACCAATATGGTTAAGTTTGATACCAATATCAGCTTATTTAATAAGTCCAACTTCACCACCTTTAGTGAACAAAGCATCTTGCAGAAAATTAGTTCTCTATGGTGGTGCAATACTGTGTATAAGCTATGGTGCACTATTGCATTATTCAACGTTAGGCTTACCTTTCACAACACATTCGAAGTTAGCTAATCACTACTTCTGGCAAGAGGCTGCATATAAAACACATGAGATAGAGCAACAAATTATTAGAGAAACAGGCCAAAAACCGGTCATCATATGTCTCAGTAAATGGTCAATCGCTAGTTCTCTGAGATTCTATGATGTTGATGGACAAGTCGATAATATCGTATCAAGAAATTTCATCAATGAAACTGCAACAATGTATGAACAATGGACTCAACCTAGTCAGTGGCGAGGTAGTCCCGTTTTATTTGTCGCAATGCATGATAAAGATATTAAGGCAAAGAAATTAAAGACATTTGTAAACTCTATACAGCCTATTGAACAATACACTCTTGACTCAGATAATCGTCAATTGAGAACACTCTTATTACGCAGGGCAACTGACTACCAGCCATTTCTATTGAAGTAATGTCTGATTGTACAACTTCAGCTTATTTCATGGTGACAACTCCTAGCCTACAAGAGCTAGATACTATTAACCACAAAAGTTATCATAATTGCGAGTTAAAACACTGATATCCGTATGCAAGAATTCATACCGTACAAAAACACTGTACACTTGATACTCCTAATAAGCCTATTGTGCTCAACCAGCCTAGGAGCAACAGTGGATGGGAAATCGCTAGCATTTGATCGTAAGAAAGGTAATTGTTTAGCATGCCATGCTATGGATAACGGCAACAGCGCTGGTAATATTGGACCCGAGTTGAAAGATATGAAAACTCGCTACCCAGATCGAACTCTGTTACGCCAGAGAATCTGGGATGAAACCATGTTCAATCCAGTTACAGTGATGCCGCCATTTGGCAAACATAAGATCCTTACTGAACAGGAAATAGATTTAATCGTTGATTATATTCACGCTTTATAGAGAAATACGATCAATCTTATGGAGACTAGAATGAATAAACGTACAACTCTGAAGATGCTCGCCACTAGTTGCATAGCAATTTTCTCTGCCAAATCAGTCCTTGCATTCAATAGTTGGCCAGAAAAGTTATTCAATAATACAAACTCATCAGACGTTACTTCTCTGATAACTGAAAATGACACTATTAGCACTAGTGAGGAAATTACAATTAAAGTTCCTGAAATTGCTGAAAATGGTGCGGTTGTTCCAATCACAGTCAGCTCAACTATAAGTGACATATCAACCATAGCCATCTTGGTTGATAATAATCCAACACCTCTCACCTCAAGCTTTACATTAGCTAAAGGTAATCCAGCTTATGTATCAACTCGAGTAAAAATGGCAAAAACATCCACTGTCACTACTATACTGACTACACGTGATGGAAAGCATTACAGCTCATCTAAAACCATTAAAGTCACCATCGGTGGCTGTGGCGGCTAATTCTGTCTCATCACAAAATGATTAAAGCCATCACTCCTTTAGTCATCGTTATTACTTTTACGATACTAAATACTTTAAATGCTGACCAAGAGACAGCTAAAGACATTGCCAACATCCAATCATACTTTATAGAAAAATTTCCGGAGGTTTCCTTTCAAGATTTTAGCAACGGAGTCTATGCTCTTGATCCAGTTGCCAGAGAAAACTGGCTAGCTTTAGAGGAATTTCCACCCTATGAAGTCAATATTGATAACGGTCAAATGCTATGGGAGGATGATGCCAATATTTATCAACAGTGTTTTCCAAGTGGACCAGGTGTCAAACACCAGTACCCACTATGGAGTTCAGAATTAGAGACTGTTGTGACATTAGCCATGGAAATCAACCTCTGCCGCCAAAAACATAACACTCCTCCCTATGATTACACGCAAGCTGAAATTAATGACCTACTGGCTTTTATGGCCTATCGTAGTCGTGGAAAAATTATTGACATCCAGATACCTAATGAAGAAGCTAAACAGGCATATTTAAAGGGTAAGAAATTTTACTTTACACGTAGAGGACAATTGAATTTTGCCTGCCATCATTGTCATTTTGACAATGCGGGCAAAAGACTTCGTAGTGAAAGTCTAGGGCCAGCTCTAGGACAAACAACTGGATGGCCAACGTATAGGAATAAATGGGGGGCTTTAGGACCACTACACCGGCGCTATATTGGATGTAACAAACAAGTTAGAGCTGCCCCATTTGAAGCTCAATCAGTCGAATATAGAAATCTAGAATATTTCCATACTCATATGAGCAATGGCTTAGCCATCAATGGTCCGTCAGTGAGACGTTAGTCCTATGTTCATTCATCATTTTCACGCTCTCAATATATTTTTCTTAATCATACTCTGTCAATTCACTCACGCGAATGAGATTTTATCAGTAGAACACTCAGTCGAGTATGAAAATTTACTTCTGCAAGTAACACAGATACATACACAAGCCAAACTTAATCATTATGCATGGCGTGATACAGGAAAAATGATCATAGACGCAAGTAAATTAGCCCATCAAGGTGAATTCATGCAAGCAAATAAGCTTCTTCGACAAGCCTACCAAGAGTGCATTTTGGCCGAGCAACAGTCATCAACACAATCTGATTTGTCTGAACTGATACCCTATTACTTAAAATAGTAAGAAAAGAATCTGACCGATAAAACGCTACACTAACAATACTGATCACCTATTGTTATACAGTAATCATTTGACAGTCTGAGTAGCCAGCCCTAACTGATTAATTTCTAATTTTCCCAATAAATCTAATATATCTACGATTCTCTGATAAGGATTACTGCCATCTGCTCTGAGGATAACTGGCAAGTCAGGATCATCTGATTTATGGAGTTTTAATATACTCTCTAATTCGTTCATTGTGACTGGATAAGTATCCAGAAAAATTGCGCCATCTTCACTGACTGTAATTGATTTTGTATTAGGCTCTACTAATGATGCTTGAGTGCTCGCTTTAGGAACATCAACCTGAATACCTTGCACCGTAGCCGTAGTAAGAATAATAAAAATTACCAGAAGCACATAAGCAAGATCAAGCATCGGAACAACATTGATTTCATCGTAGACTTCGCCTTCTTCATGTATGCCTTCAATCATATGTCACCCAATATATTGTTCATTTATACTTGCTAGATATTGATCTATAAATACTCTCATATCACTGACTATTTCTTTGATCTGTGAAGCCAAATAGTTATAACCAAATAAACACGGAATAGCGACCAACAACCCAGCAACGGTTGCGACTAGTGCAGCAGATATTCCAGGTGCAATAGCATTCACATCCACGTTGCCCGCAAGCGCCACATCAGCAAAGGTAATCATAACTCCCATAACTGTCCCTAGGAGACCTATAAATGGTCCACCTGCAATAGCGATAGTCAGTAGTACCATTTGTTTATTGAGCTTCTGTGTTTCTCTTAACATCACTGTATTCATGGCAGCTTTAATCGTAGCAAGCGCCTGAATAGAAATAGAAGCATTGTGCCCTACTCGATTATTTAACTCTTTTAACGCTTGTTGGTGAATGTTATTCAAACTAGAGTAGATCATTATGCCATCGGTAACATCTACTGGCTTAAATGTCTTTGATGAGAATGCATCTATAAAGAGACGATTAGCCTTTTTAACACGATAGATAAACAGTCCTTTAAAAAACATCACATTCAGGCCAAGAATTAACATAAACATCAATATCGTCGATGTAATCTTACCTTCTAATGAAAGTTTAGAAATTGAAAACATAAGTGGGTTATGCCGAGCATTGACTGATTGACGTTTTATGTCAGCACCCGCATCAATCAAAATATCAGTAGAGCCTTGGTTAACGTATGCAAGTGATATCCAGTCTTGAACTGCATTTAACTTCTGAACACGAAACTCATCAACTTGTCCTGAAAAAATATCATCACCATCTTCCGAACCACCAATAGTGATTTGCCGGATTGAATCCAAAGCCAGAGTATTTTCTACTCTATGTGCCTGCGCGTTTAGGTACAGCGTTACAATTTCACTGTCTATTGATAGGACAAGATGGAACCAGGTATTGAGTTCCAAATCAGTATCCAATGACATTATTTGGATTAACTGTGATTGTTCATTCATATGCTCAACAATAAGTTGTTGACCTTGAATTCTAAGCTTAAGATTATTACGCTCATCACTTATACCTATCAGGGTAGAATTCTTCTGAGGAGTATCAATCTTGCTCCACATCGACAGCGTGGCACTCTCAGAATCTGAAAAACGCAAAGGTGATGAAAGATCTGTTGAAATATACTGATCTGCCGAGAATTCAATCCCTGATCCAATAGCCGCTCCTTTTACATATGATGAAAGTGTTTTAGTGGGGTCATTGGAATAATTGCTAGCATCTAGAAGTTCATTATTAAAGTGATAGACTAAAATATCTCTATCACCGTATGTGTCTACTAATTTAATATCGTGTTTTGCACTTTCTGAACCATAGTACATAGTAAATTTTTGAGTGCTACCAGGTCTGATCTGAGGTATGCGCACCCAAAACAAACCAATCTGCTCGTCAGAATTGAAATATTCTGTGTAATGCACCAAAAGTTGATTTTTATCTGATACGAAGCGAACGTCTTCAGCACTTAATCCCACGTCTGAAAAATATGAAAAATTACCAGCGTGCAATTTTACTAAAACGACCACGTCTTCCAAAGGACCGGATAGCGTCAAGCCTTTACTTGTCGTGTTAATGCTAAACTCTTTTTTGAAGCCCCAATCATCATGCCACCATTGTGATGCATGTGAAGGTATCAATAAACAAGAGCAAAATATGAATAAGATTAAACGTGTCATAAATATCTGAAACTGTTAATGGAGGCGTATACCCAAAACTCTCATCAGGCCTGCTCAAATAGTTAAAATCGGCCAAATTAATATTGACGCTAATGTTATGTTGATCTATTAAAAAACAGCCCAGAAACTACTAAAACAATCAATAATACAATCTTTATTAAGCTGCAAGCTAGCTTAAGGGCTCATAACAACCTCTCAGCGATCAGATAAATACTCTATCAAACACATGATTGCATGATTTTTGAGCAAGATTACTTTGTATTCATCAAATCAAAAAATGACAAAAATATATCAAATTCGACATAACGAATTATGTGGCAGTTTTTTGTTAACCGAGCTTTAACATAGTCAAAATCTAGCATTAATGCTTTAAAATTAATTATTTATATCCAATATGGAATACTAATAGATAAACACAATTTAATTTACAATATTTGTACAGCTTGAAAGGTAATATTATGTCACATAAAAATACCAATTACTGACTTTCATGTAATAAAGTTGATAACAAAATTAATTTCGATGAGCAATTACTATGCAAACTATTCTCGTTGTTGAATCAGATCGTTTTTCTCGCGCTGCCACCCTATCCGCATTAAATACTGCCGGATACAATACGCTAGAAGCAGATAGTTTTGCCGGTGGTGTCCATAGCTTACGCAAACTCATACCAAATGCTGCGATTGTCGACTATGAACTGAACGACGGTAGCGGGCTTGATTTATTCGCCCAAATTCAACAAAACGAGCTCAAACAACGTATTCCTACCATCATACTCACGCCTAACTGGAACGACTCATCTCGTGTTTCCGCACTAGAAAGCGGTGTTGATGATGTTATGTCTAAACCTATTGCACTCAATGAGTTGGTCCTTCGTCTAAGTAAAATGATAAAAACAGATGAAACCAAAACAGCCACTCAATTCAATATTTCATCTCGTGGTATTAATCTGGATATGCAGTCGCTTCAAGTGACGATCGGCGGACAAAATACCGACTTGTCTCTGAGTGAATTTCGCTTACTGTATCATTTTATGCGAAACCCTAACAAAGCATTCTCGAGAAATGAATTACGCTTGCTGACTAAAGGTGATGAAGCCAAATTAGATGAGCGTTCCATTGATGTGTATGTCATGAGATTAAGAAAATCTTTACAAAAGCGAGGTTACCAAGACCTCATTCAGACTGTACGAGGCATAGGGTATCGGTTCAACGCCTAGAACTTACTCTCAGCCACTCAACTAAATAATATATAAACTGTCCCTCAGAAGACTTAGAGGGTCCTAGTACTTTTGCCGCATACATATCTTGTGATTCAGATTGTAACTCAAGTGCTGTTGAGCTTGAATCGACTAGTGTTACACAATTTGCCGAAAATCGATGTCTTTTCATACGCGGAGCATAAATAACCGCATACCTTTCTTGTGAAACATCGCTTTCTGGATCTGGAGGAACATATCCGTACATCAGCAAACTCTACTTTTAATTACATTAGACTCGAATCTTACGATATTGCAGCACACCTTTATCCAATAATCTATCCAGTGACTTATTTTGTGAAGCCCTCATTTGATATCTAACTTGCTTAGTTGACAGATCACGCTGTGAAATATGTACCACTCGATTTTCACAATGTACATGCCGCGCCATGCCGAATTGATACATGTCAATATCTGCAACTTGAGTGAGGCTCTCTCTGGCATGTTTCCATTCATGTTTATCTGCAAAATTTGTCACTAGAGTCCCATTCGTTTTTAACATAGACAGTAATTTCACAAACCAACTCACATTACTTTCAACTGCTCGCACTGGAATCTTATTCACTTCAGAAAATATATCATCGATAATCACATCATAGGTCTGCGGCTTTTGTTTTTTCAACCAATCGTTAGCGTCTGCATGTACCAAACAGCAACTTTTACTGACAGAAAAAAACTCACGAGCAATATATAAATGTACTTTATCTAGATCTACACCTACGATGTTTACTCCAGGAAAAAGACTCATTAGTGCGTTAATTACAGTGCCGCCACCTACACCTAGCACGCAAACATTTTCTATTTTGTGTTGGAAAAGACTCAAACAAAACAAGTCCCATAAGTGCCCTGAGAATGGATTTCGCGGATTCCATTGGCTATGACAAACATCATCACGATATAAACGAACAGTTTGACCTGCTTGAGTCACCCGATATCTTTTCCCCACAGATTGGTGTTGCCATAAAACTGCCATTTAAAGGATATCAATAGCATAAGATTTAAGAACGCTCATTGGTACTACGTCTAACACAGCCTGATGTGTGCTCTCCAAAACTATCTTTGGAGCTACGTCCGATGCCAAGGCTTGTTTCCATCGATCAGCACATACGCACCAACGATCACCATGTTTCAAACCCGGAAAGCCATAATGTGGTTGTGGAGTCACTAAGTCGTTACCCTGTTCCAACGAAAAATCCAAAAATGCTTGACTCATCTGGGCACAAATTATGTGTAACCCCGAATCATTTTCCTCAGTGTTACAGGAGCCATCACGAAAATATCCAGTTAAAGGCTCACAGCTACACTCTTTTATAGGTTCACCAAACACGTTAAGTTGTGACAAAGCATCCCCCCAAAAAACTTATCCGATTGAAACACCCGAGTTGAATAGGCTTAACCAAACTACAATTGAATGTATGGAACCCACCTCACAGTAGGCTCCAAATTGATAACTTTTATATGCTGATACCATCCCACTCAGTAATAAAGTCGTGTAAATACTTGGCAACTTCGTCAGGGCGATCCTCTTGTACCCAGTGACCTGCTCGTTCAATATATTGAATTCTAGTAGGCCCTGAAATTCTTTCTTTGAGTTTTTCTGCCGCAGTTGGTGACATGAAATTGTCTTTTTCACCCCACATCACCATCGTTGGACATGTGATCTTACTGTGATCAACATCGGTGTCTGACTGCTGAGGATCGGCTGATACACGAATAAGTGATTTAAATCCCGTCATTCCTGGACCACGTCCCCAAAACTGCAAATAGTTCTGCTTACAGTTTTTATCAGTAAACGGAGCACCATCAAAACTTCCCATACGCATTAAGGCAGGAAAACCAGCCACTGCCTGCCCCAAGGCTTGCTGTAAAACCTCATCCGATGCCCCATCAAGCGCAGCCAAGCCCTCTACTTCACACACCGGCCACTGATCAAAACAAACAGGATTAATCAGCACCAAACGTGAGATGTAATCACAATATTTTGTTGCCAATACTTGGGCAACACCACCCCCATGGTCATGGGCAACAAGTATCACTTTGCCTTTAAGCCCCAATCCCTCGATCACTCCCTTGACTGCTTCAGCTTGATTCATAAACGAGTGATTAAACTCATTCAGTGGCATGTCAGACTGTCCATAGCCAACCATATCCATTGCATACATGGTGTAGTGATTTTTAAGAATATCCTGAACGTGTCTCCACAATCTTGCATTGGTTGGGATACCGTGAACCATGAGCAGTGCCGGCCCCTGATCACCTACTTTTTCTATGTGGATATTAAGTTCTTTACCATCTACTGTGACTTTTTGCTCCATTACTCCCCCTTATTCATAAAATTTTCGATATTTTTGTAATTAGTAGTATTGAAAATTTAAATATACTGATGACATCGATGCACGTATTCAACCTTATGACAATATTATGCACTATATCAAAAGAACTCACCTCATACTCACGACGGTTACACTGCGATCAATATTTGAAGTGTTTTGGATGACAAAATAAATCTCGATCTAAAAGAATAAGTTTTATTAAAACATGAAGTTAATGGCGCGTCCGGGAAGATGCGAACTCCCGACCCCCTAGTTCGTAACCAGGTACTCTGTCCAGCTGAGCAGCAGGCACATTGAGGTTTTCACCACAAATACTATGGTAAAGAGATAAGAGATGTGTTGATAACATCTACCAAAGCTATGGAACAGATATTGAGACTGCATCAAAGGATATGAGTAGTCTCTTCAGGAGCGTGCAGTTACAGCTGATGGAGAACAGAAGC
>Ga0181562_10000784_pt1 | contig 26077 bp, 20 predicted proteins | sample 011ome_26_FD_139344 | JGI IMG/M metagenome (GOLD analysis project Ga0181562, IMG submission 139344) | Coastal salt marsh microbial communities from the Groves Creek Marsh, Skidaway Island, Georgia - 011511BT metaG (megahit assembly) | ecosystem: Environmental > Aquatic > Marine > Intertidal...
CGCGTACACTTGGTCCCAGGTTACGTGGTTCCAGTGAAAGAGTGCGCGTTTACGCAGCCGACCGAAGCTGGCGCCGCACTCGCTTTGCGGTATTGCGACGACGCGACTTTCTTGGTCTATTGAAATTCAAGTCGCTCCGTGTGCGGACAGGTGATAGGAATGACAACGTTTAGGTTTAAAGAAAATAGAAGAAATGTATAATATAGAATAAGCAACGATCGGCGAGCTAATAGCTAGCAGAAAAGAATTTAAACACGCGCAACGTAGCCGTCGAGCTCCACTAATTGCTCGGCGTCGAACACCTTGAGCTCCGCCGCGTCAGAGTCTTCCATCACTTTACCACCACCAAACGCAAACTCAGAATCGCCAATAACCCCAACCGGATCCTTCACAGTCTCAGACTTCAAACCATTAATGATGCTTTGCTGAACTTGCTTTAATCCTTGCGTCTTCATGCCCTTCGCCTTGGCGGCTACGACTTCGGCGGCGAGTTTACCGCCCAACACAGCGCCCTCCATCGAACCCAAAAACTTTTGAGACGTGTAGTCACCAGCCAACGTAAAGTTGCTGATTGGTGTTTCTTGGCTCGGGCGGAACTTGTTACGGCCCGGGATTGCGGCGTACACGGAACGCGGCGTCTTCACGACGGCGTGCTTGAGCAACTTGGCGCCAACGCCATCTGGGGACTTGGGGCCGATGTCAAGCGGGAACAAGCGCTCGAGCTCCTTCATCGTCGCATCAACAATTTCTTGGTTGCTCTTGGCGATCCAGTTGGTGTTACCACCCGCAATGGGCGAGCACGGCGCGAACACGAGTTCGAGCATAGACTTTTCTTCGTCGTAGTACTCTTTGCACGTCGTGCTCATGTCGGCGTACACGGAGAGCAACGGCGAACGGGAAAAGCACAAGTGATCGACATTCGTCAACTTGCGGTCGAACCAGAGGTGGATATTAATCACCGGAATACCCTCAAGTTCCTTTAATTGCGCAAAGTGCGGCATTTGACCCCACTGCTTCGGCATCATGCGCTTGATGACATCCACCGGCATGGCGGAGATGTAGTGGTCGGCTTCGATGGTTTCGCCGTTTGCCATTAACAAGTGCTTCACCGACCCATCCTCGTTGAGTACAAACTCCTTGAGACGTTGACGGGTCTTAACCGTACCGCCATTCTTCTCGATCGACTTCACCATTGGTGCGCACAAACGATCGGGTTGGTTACCATCCAAAAACGCCATTTGTAAGCCGTCGGTTTCGTTCAAAAAGCGATTCATCGCCGTCAACACGACAGTCATGGAGAGTTTATCCGGGTCGATAAAATCCAACGCCTTGGCCATGGAAATGAACACCTCGGTGTTGATGCGCTCGGGCATACCGTACTTGCGCATGAAATCAAACACCGACAGTTCGTCTTGGCGGTCGATGAAATCTTGACCTTCGACCAACATCGGCAACAACGCCGGCGCGGTTTGCAACTTTTCGGGCAGTGTCAACATTTTTTGGTTTAACAAAATCGCCAAACCAAAGTTGAACGGCGCGGGGATACCCTTGACGAAATCAAACGTCGTAAACTCGCCTGGGAGCTCTTGCATGGCGAAGATCATCTTGTGAACCTTCCATTGTAATCTGTCTTCGATGTCGAGTTCGGCAAACAAGTTCAGCATATTCGGGTATGCGCCAAAAAAGATGTGCAAACCCGTCTCGATCCAATCCCCATCCTTGTCCTGCCACGCACTCACCTTACCACCGAGAACGTCTCTCGCCTCGAGAACGATCGGTTCGTGTCCAGCATCACTCAAATACTTGGCGCACGCCAACCCAGATAACCCGCCGCCGACGATCGCCACCTTCTTCTTCTCCCCAGCCTGACTCACGCGCAACTCACGCGAGAACCGCGCCGACAAATCACCAGCAATCTTATAGTTCTCCGTCTTATCAATGTTATCAGGCTTGGGAAAATCCGCCGCGCGCGTCGTCGGCATCGCCTTGACGCGCGCCGCGGCGGTCCCACGCCCCGCGCGCGCCAACCCTCTCGTCGTGCTCAACGACCCCTTCGCCGCGCACGCGCGCGGCGACGCGCGCATCGCAGACGACGCGTGCATGATGTGTGCTGTGTCCTCTCACGCGGTGCGGCGAACGTCGACGGTGCGCGTCGTGATCGCGGGCGCACGTGCGGCGAAAAGTGACGTGGACTGTGGATAAGGCTTTCGACGTCACGCCGCTCGATGCGCGCGTCTCGCGGCATTTCTCGCCGCTGCGAGCGAGGGATTCGCGACGCACGCGCGCGGATCCGGACGCGCGTATTACATCGCACGCATCCGTCGGTCGTTCGCGCGGTCGCGAGTCGCGTCGTCGACGGGGAGCGTCGAAAAGGATTGATTAATCGCGCGCGCCAGCGCTCGGGACATTGGTCATCGTTTCGCGCGCCATGGTGAAGAATTGCGCGTTCGTATTCGTGAAGCCGCACGCGGTGACGACGAAAACGTTGGCGCTTGTGTCGAAGGAATTCGCCGAGCGCGGCGTTCGCGTGCTCGCGGAGGGTGAGGTGAGCGCCGAGCGCGTGGACGCCGACGGGTTGGTGGATAGACACTACTACGCCATCGCTTCGAAAGCGACGTTGATCGAGGCAGAGGCGCTGAATGTGCCAGAGGATAAATTCAGAAAGGCGTATGGGGTGGAATGGGCGGATGTTGTGGCGAGTGGACGGGCGATGAATGCGAGGAAGGCGTGTGAAACGTGGAAGATGTCGACGTCGGCGTTGGACGCGGTGTGGCAACAGGCGAAACAGGATGGGAAGATGTGTAAACTCGGCGGTGGGTTTTACTGTGCAAAGATACGTGATTGTTATGTGTTTAATGCATTTTATATGACGATGCGGTCAAAGTTCGTGAAACCTGGGACGTGTATTCATTACTACGTCGTGGAATGGGAGAGCGCGGATATGTCGTGGGGGGAATTCCGTGGGGAGTTTTTAGGGCCGACGGAGCCGTCCAAGGCACCGGCGTCGTCGCTCAGAGGGCAAATTTATGCCAACTGGGAGGAACTTGGATTGGCGTACCAGCCCACGACTGGGGAGAACGGCGTGCACGCGAGTGCGAGCCCGTTTGAGGCGTGCGCCGAGCTGAATAATTGGTTGGGGACGCCATTCGCCGAAACAGCGTTTGGCTCAGTGTTGCTCGATGCGGGCATCACGGAGGAAACCATCAAGGCGTGGAGTGTTGATCCGCAAGTGACGTACGGCGCGCCCGCGATGCGTATCACCGGTTCGTTGTTTGATGCGTTGGAAGACACTGAAACGGATTATTGCGCGGCGTTGTGCGAAATGATTGCCAACGACGGGAGTGCAAAAGACGGTATTCGCATCATTGCCGCGGGCGTACTCGGATTCGCGTTGGGATTCTTACTTCCGCGACCGAATCAACGACGCTAGTATTGTAATCGAATCGCAACTCATTCACAACTAATTCAAAGAATTGGTATTGCACACGTACACAAAGCTACTTGTCTGGGACGTCAAACGTCGTCACTCGATTTGGCGGCGTCTGGCGATTGCCATTTAACGAACTGGGAGCGCCTTGCCACAAAAGCGGATTTTGATCATGACGTGGACTGACACTATCTGGCCAGCCCGAGAACCCTCCGCCTGGTGAGGGTGAGGGACCGCTGGCGCCGTGTGAGGGTGAACCGCTATTTCGTCGATGCGAAAACAACGGCGTCGGTTGTTTGAATCCACGCGTGAGTTTTCGCGGACGTGGGTTGAACGATCCAACGCCGAAACTTCTTGCTTGATCGCTCATGCTCGACTTACTCACGGTTTCCATGTCTTCGCCGTCCTCGTCCTCGTCCTCATCCTCTGAGCTCGACAGATTCATATCGCCGTCGTCCTCGTCCTCTTCATCGTAATCGCTTTCGTTAGCGTACCTCTCTCCGGTACTACCCGTCCAAAACACGTAGGTAGTGTCCAAGTGCATCAACAGCGCACTTCTTCGTAAGAGGTACGGATCAAATGGGAAAAACATGCGCAGCGGAAATCGGTTGCGGGAATTCGATGCAACTTGCGCGCTCGTAAATTCCATGGAGTTTTGCCTCGATAGCGGCGCTAAGGTGGAGATGTCAATCTCTTGTCCTAATTCCGTGCGGTTGATGTGTTCGCGTAGTAAAACGTCGGTGAAGCCGTTCATCTTGGCCGAGACTGCGCGATGAAGAAACTCTGTGACCACGGATGGCAAACACGTGAACAATGGACGCAAGTGCGAGTATAAAATCTCAAGCAACGGAAGCGCCCTAAGCGCCGCCGCTGGCGTTCCTTCAACGCGCAAAATATCTTCAGCGCGATAACACAACACATACATCATAGCCTGGCATGCACTGTCAAACACGGCGAGTGTTTGATTTGGTGCTGCCGGTAACCCACTCTTTGTCTTTTCCACCATGCCGCTGAGCGCCGCGCTTCCGGGCGTCGTCCGCTGTTTAACGTGCGCGATGCACCACTCGCCTAATCGTCGCAACAAATCACAAATAATATCAGGCGAGAGGAACTTCGCGCGCGCGGCGAAGGACGCAAAGTATGCCGCCGCAGCGAGACGTAAAGAGGCTGCCTCGCTCACGTCGGTGAGCTTGTCCAGGAGAAATTCTGACAACACCCGACTAGACTCTGAATCTCTCGAACACAAGTGAAACAATAAGAACTGTACAAACTTCGAACGCGGCGCTGGAAGAAGGGTAGCCGAAAATGCATGCATCAACGCCGTCCGAATCTGCGTCGCCTCCCCTTTATTCACTCGCGTGTCGATGTGGGTCAACGCGAGCTCCATCAGCGCGTCCAAGGTATCCGCCGCTTCATCAATCGCCAGCGCTGGAGCCGCCGTCGCCGGACGCTGTTCCCATTCGGCTTGAAAGTGCTCCTCAATCTGCTTTTCAATATCATCTAACTCGAAAATGGCATCGTCTTCCTCTTCTTCCTTTCGCGCGCCGTGGTCGTCACTCGTGCGTTCGTGTCCAGCCGTCACGTCGTCCCACTTTATTTCTACGTCAACCTCTAACAAATGCGCCACGAGCGCCTTCAAAAAATCATCCTGCAACCCGGCGCCATCGTGACTTTCTATTAAACGAAATGCCGCGCGCACATATCCTACTTGTACGTCTTTCGGGGCGCTCTTGTGTGGAATTCCATTTCTCAACGCAGTTGACGTCGCCCTCTCGCTCAGCGGCACCAGTCGCAAAATGTTCCCTAAACACCGCACCAAATCATCCACCACCGCACTCGCGGCGTCTTCACCACCCACGCTTGCGCCAAACTCATGACTCGGTACGAATGATTCGACCAACTTCCCCACCACGGCGCTTGAAAACACCCCTCCGTGCGCGCACACTAAACACGTCCCCAACTTTAACGCGCCTTCTCGCACGCCTCGTGGCACCGTCCACACATTCAACGACCCGAACGCCTTATCCACCAACGTCTCATGCGAACGATCATCAAACACAGCCGCGTGTGCGGCTAATGCATCGAGTAACGCCGTCGCATCCGCCGCGTTCCCGCCGTCGGCGTCCACGGCGTGAAAACTCTCGCACGCGTCCAACAACTCATAGTATCTCGCGCGGTTCGCCCCGCTACCCGCGCGCGATTCCTCCAGCGCGCTCTTCACGAATAAACGCAACGCTTTCATGGCGGTGCGTTCATCGAGCGTGGCCCGATCGTCGTCGTCGTCGTCATTCGTGTCGGAGCTCGAGCTCATGGTGACAGCTCCACCGCTGGCGGCTGAAAGCTCCACTCGCGCCGCGCGTTTGGCGCGCGCTTCGGGCGTCGATCGAAGCGCGCGCGCGTCGAGAGGCGTCACACGACGCGCGTCGCTCGCGCGCGGGTGGAGTGCGATCGCACGGTACGTGCGCGCGTGGGCGTGTGTGGAGTGGCCGACGCGGAGTGGGACACTTTTCTTTGGGTCGTACAGGCGCGAGCGTTACAATGAATTAACTATATCGTCGATGTGGTCGCCAATGGGCGAGTCTGTGCATAGTATGTGTTTGAATGAGTTGTTGTACATATGTGACGCGTTAGATGGAAACGCGCCATGCGGGTTCGTCACCGAAATCATCAAAGCTGAAGACGTCGGCGTCGCCGAGCGCGTCGGTGGTACCGACGCCGAGAAGCGAGAGCTCGGCGGTTCGCGCGATCGCTTCGGCGATGGCATCGAAATCGTTCGCATCTTCAAGCGCGAGATCGTCGGTGAATCCGAGCGCGTCGTAGTTGTTGTAACTCTTTGAGGCGGCGGTACCGCGCGCCCAAGATGGCAAATGTTCGCTCCCGGCGCCGCGATAGGCGTCTCGACGCACGCATTCGCGTAAGAGTTCGTGCCACAATGGATTCTGTAGCAACACCAACGGATGCCCGACGATCACGTTCAAGGCTTTGGCGCGAGAGATGGCGACGTTGAACCGGCGCGGATTGTTCAGGAATCCAACTTCTGGGTCGACAGCTTGCAACGTCTTTGGCGTAGTCACCACGGTGCTCAAAAAGATGATTCGTTCCTCTTGACCTTGATAATCATCCACCGTCCCGACGCGTATAGCGCTCAATCCTCGAGCACGCAGACCGTTACGAATCAGCACCACTTGGCGTCGGTAGGTGGCCATGACGCCCACGTCCTGCTCGGTGAGCGGCGTGCGCTCGAGTAAATCGACGAGCAACGCGATGAGCGATTCGGCTTCGAATGGATTCGTCCACGAGCTCGTGTTACCTTCGCGGCGCTGTTTACCTTTGATGCCATAAAACAAGCACCGTGCGGAGCGACCATTGCCAGCTCCGCCGCAGAATTCGTCCCATCCATTTGGTAATGCAACGTTTTCCTTTGACGCGACGCTTTGGACCGAGCCATCGTAGAATAACCTCGACGGTAGCGCCACGATATCGGGATGACTACGATAGCATAATCGTAATTGTTTACCGTGCGCCATGCCTTCGTGATCCATCCAAAGCTCGAGCAATGATTTGCGCAAACCCAGGCGCGCGGCTTTGAAGGAGTGCACGGTGGAGCCCAATTGTTTGGGGTCGCCGGCGAGAATGACGGCCGTTTGGTCGTTTGCAAGAGTGAGTGGAATAAGCGTTTCCGGCACCGTCGCCTGCGCGGCTTCATCCACGAATATGTGCGTCGGCGTCCACGACGCGCCACTATCGATTAGCGCCGCGCTCGTACACGAGCACACCACGACGCGTGCATTGGCCAGCATATTAGCATCAGGCTTTTTGAAGTACATGAAGGGCGTTTTGTGCGCATCATCTGGGTCTATTTCTACTGAAAACCGCCGAACGTCTGATTTGACTTGATCTGGTAATCGACGCTCATCGTTGACGCGCACGAGTTGCACCGCTGTGAGGGAAGGCACACGCTCGGCGAGTCGCGAGCAGAGAATATCCGCCGCAAACGGCGCCGGCGCGCTCAGTAGGATTCTACACGTCGAATCTCCACTAAGCAAGCGCGTGACGCATTCGATGATGGTGAGCGTTTTTCCCGTCCCTGGCGGACCCCACACGGTGTACGGCCGAAGACGTCCCTCGCCGGCGAAGACTTCTTCGACCACATCGCGTTGTTCGCGATTAAGCGTGTCGCCCTGAGGCGCAACACGACTCACCTTTCGTGCCGACAATACCTGCGTGTTGTCAACACCTACACCATCGAGCTCGCATCCCGGTAAGAAACGTTTCATGCTTCGCGACGGCGATTCCACCGACAAAGTCTTCACCACAGCTTGATGAAACAACGTGAACACGCGTTTGTTAAGCGTAAATCGCACGTGCACGTTGTTGCTTTGAAACGATTTGGGTGGCGCGTGAAATTTCACGTATATCATGCATTCGCGGTTGTTTACGTATTCCACGACCAGCGCGTACTCGGATTGCAGCAGTTTCGCTGGTCGAATGTACACGACGTCGCCCGCCATGACGAGCGGCCGTCCCTCGGATAAACCCGGCACGTGAATCGAATAAAAAGTCAACCCTGCAGCTTGCGTTTTGGAAAACGATGAAACCACACTCGGTAATTGACGCATTTTTGCCGTCAACTGTGCATCGCAGACAACCATACTCGCGTGAAACATGTCTAAATTTTCCAAATTTCGCTGCTGTGCCGCTTGCTCCATGCGCAACAGCTGCACCCAATGCCGCAATTCGTCCCCCGCGCGTGCGTTGTGCTGCTTTTCAGTAATCGTGCGCGCCAACGCGTCGAGCTGAGCATCATCCATGCCTTCGGGAATACGTCCGAGTCGCCACGCGACGTGGAACGGGTACAACGTCTCGCTGGCATTGAACAGTTGACGCAACGCGCGCGGGTAAAATGGCACCGCGTCGACATCCCACGCGTAGGAATTCGCCCCACTCGGGCGTACAACTGCAGCAACGTACGCGACGAGTATGCCCATTTCATCATTAAGCATGGCTACCGCGTCTTCAGCGGAATACATGCCTGATTCCGCGCGCCGCAACGCGTCTTCGGGTACGACGGCGACTAAAATCCACGCGCTGCTCAACCCATCTCCGGCCTCATCGACGGCAAATTCCACCCTCAGCGGCAGTGGCTCCGCCACCGCGCTTTGTGTCTTTCGTACAGGCAACAATGCGGCGTACCTATCGCCCTTGTCGGCGTCAAGCGAGCCTGGACTGTCGACGAGTTGGAAAACTTTTGCCGCCTCTGCCGGTTCGACGCGCGCGTGCACGCACGCCAACGTCACCCCTCCACTACGCTCCATCGCACCATTCGTCACAAATATGCTCCGCATTCGCCGTATACGAGACTTACCATTCAACGCGCGCACGTGCGTGCCAAAATCGCACGCACGCGGGTATATATCGCACCCGCGCGTTGACCGCGCGCTCGCCGTCGCACTCGGCTCATCCACATCTTCGCCTCTCGCGCGCGCCCCCGCCTCACGCATCGCGTCCCGCACCGCGTCCGCGAACGACGTTGATGACATCAGCGTTTCCAACGCCCGCGGCGACCGCGTTATAGTAATCGCGTCGCCCACAGGCGCCGACATGATCAAATCTAAGCACTCTTTCCGAGACACCCTCAATCGTCACGCGCGCCGCCGCGTCGCGTCGCACCGTCGACGCCGACGCCGCTGTCGACGCGCAACGTACGCGCGCAATCGAACGCCGCGCGCCGCCGCGCGCGTTCGACGCCGCCACCGCTGCGGCGTGCGAGGCGCACCGCAGAGCGCGCGTCACAAAGTCACGCATCATCGATGTCGTCGCCCACGGCGCCTCTGTCGTCGTCGACGCGCGCGTGCGGCGCGTGCGGCGCGCGCGACGCGCGAGGGCGTTGCGTGCGGCGTCGCGCGCGCGGCGCGGCGCGGCGTTCGAGCGCGCGCGGCGGCGCGCGGCGCACGGAAAGGTTGATGACGTTGACTGCGCTCGCTGACGCCGAGGTCTTGAACGACGACGACGACGACGAGGGCGAGGGCGACGACGACGACGACGACGAGTCGAGAGCGCTCGGTGTGCTGCAGTGGCGCGAACTCACCGCGCAGGTGAGCGCGCACGCGTGTACGGCGAGAGGTCGAGCGACGTGCGGGGTTGCGTTGGAGCTCGGCGGCGACGTCGAGCGTTCGAGAACGTTACTCGCGCAAACCACGGCGGCGTTGCGCGTTGGGCTGGAAGATGATGATTTCGTAGGCGCCAAGGATGTGCGCATGGCGGTGCGCGGGGCGGAGAATGGGCGGGTGCTTTCGGGGTTTACGTTGAGCGAAACGTTTGCGACGTGCGCGACGCAAAAAGCGCTCGGACGGACGCTCGAGAGGTTTTCATCGAGCGATGCGGACGTGGATGACGCGTTCTGGGGCATAGAGCGCGCATTGAGTGCCACGCCTGGTGATTTAATGGGTGAGATTGCGCGGTGCGTCGCGTGTCCTGGAGGAAAAGTATTGGACGAGGCGAGCGAGACGTTGGCGCGGATTCGCAGCGAGCAACGGGACATTCGAGAAGAACTCAAGCGGTTATTAAATGATACCTCGCGCGAGATGGCGCGGAAGAATTTCGCCGAACGGGCGCAGATTGTCACGAGGCTCGGACGGCAGTGCATACCCATGAAGCTCGGGTCTGCAGGGGAGCTTCCGGGTGTGGTGCTCGACGTGTCGGGCACCGGGAACACGGTGTTCAAAGAGCCTTCGACGGCGGTACCTTTGAATAACGCACTCACCACGCTCGCCGCGGAAGAAGAGGCTGAAGAAGAGCGCATATTGAGTGAACTTACCGCGATGGTGGCGACGTACGCGGATATTTTATTAGCCGCGAATGATGCTTTGGCGGAGCTCGACGCGGCTAACGCTCGGGCGCGACACGCGCGATGGCTCGATGGCGCGGCGCCGACAATCGTGAGCGTCGACAGCGGCATCGAGGTGCGGCAATTGCAGCATCCGTTACTGCTTGAGCGATACTTGGCGCCGCTTCCGCAAAGTGGGTCAAACGGTGACGATGGTGCCGAAGCTGTCGAGGGATGGGCCGCCGAAGCCGCCGACGTCGACGCCCAAGCCGAAGACGGCGGCGAGTCTGAGACATCGACGCAACCTCGCCGTGAGATCAAAGACGTCGTACCCGTCGATTTCAACGTTGACGCATCCATTCGCACCGTGGCCATCACCGGGCCAAACACAGGGGGTAAAACTGCATCGCTTAAAGCGATTGGAATCGCCTCGCTCATGGCGCGCGCAGGATTGTACCTCCCGTGCGACGACGGCTGTCGCGTACCCTGGTTCAAGCGCGTCATCGCTGATTTAGGCGACTCACAAACCCTCGAACTCGACGGTGGACTATCTACGTTCGGTGCGCACTTGAAGAGTTTGCAGCGCATCTTGAACGCCGCCGATGCGGACACATTAGTGCTGCTCGACGAACCCGGAAGCGGCACCGACCCGGCGGAGGGCGCGGCGCTCGCCGTCGCCGTGTTGAATAAATTATCTCGAACTGCGCGCCTGACCGTGGCTACATCGCACTATGAAGACGTCAAAACGGCCACGCTCGCATCTGCGGTTGCGCAAGTCGCGGCGGTTGAGTTTAATTTGCGAACTTTACAGCCCACGTATCGATTGCTATGGGGCGAAACCGGCGAAAGCAACGCGTTGCACATCGCCGCCGGTTTGGGATTATCCAAGGATTTAATCACTGAAGCGCGCGAGGCGTTGGCAAAAGCTGATGCAGAAATCGAAGCGGATGCAAGCGGCGACGCGGCGCGCGAGAAGCGGGCGATTTTAGCCAGTGCTCTCGGGCGCGAAAGTGAGGTACAAACCAAACGTCGCGCCGAGGCGGCGATGTATTTGAGCGAGGCGCGCGCGCTTTTAGATGACGTGAAGACACAGTCGGCGCATCTGGACTTGAGGCAGCAAATGATCAAGGTGGATATTGAAAACAGCGTCAAGATCAAGCTCGACGAGGCGAGGGAGCTCATGGCGGCGTGTGAGACGCGTGAGGAGCTCGATGAAGTCGCGCGGGCGTCGTTGCCGGATGGGTGGGTCATCGACGCCTCGGGCGAAGCCGCGCCCGGCGCCACGAGCGAGCGCGCGGCGTTCTGGTCACCCGAAATCGGATCAAAAGTGATTGTTCGACAGTTAGGTAGCGCCGAGGCTGAGGTCATCGACGTACACGTAGATACGAATGAAATCACAGTCAAGCTCGGGACGTTGACGACGCGAACGAGTTTAGCCTCGGGCGTGAGCCCGGTGAAAAGTAAAGTGAGTTGGCAGAAGCGATAGGATTGCGCACATAGAACGTTAGCAATAGTAGCACATTTGATCATTCTTTTTATTGATATACGATACGGTACTAGTAGTATACACGACTGATGCTGTGGTACAAATCCCTGCGAGCGCGCGAAAGAAGACGCGTGAGTGTACGGCTTCGTCGAAAATCACATCATCGAGACGCGGAAGTGTTCCTCAGTCGAGTGTCTATAGTTGTCGTCACACTGGATAATCGGTAAAGATTAAGCTTAAATGAAACATCATCGGAACGCAAAAATACACGAAACACACGAAAAAAAGAGCACGTACCTTCTAAAACGCTGGTGCGACGGTGGATTCCTCTGTGAATACGCCTTGCGACATCGCAACTTCCAACTCCCTAAATTCCAATACACGCTTCGCCGAAGCCTTGAATGTGCGCGCGAGCCAATCATCCGTATCATCCCTCAAATCAAACACCATTTTGGTGTGAAGCCTGATGAGAAGCCACACGTCGAGCGCGGCGTATCGTCGCACGTCGTCGGTGAACGGACGCGTCGCCCAAAGCGTCGATTCTTCCACAGAATACAGCTTCTTCACGCGCACCTTCAAGTCATCCGCCACCGCCGTCTCGGCACCGGTAAGATGTGTTCCAGTGCACTTTGCTATGCCCGGGACGCGGTCAATCATCTTTCCGAGCGCGCGGCGCGCGGCGACGTCTAGAAGCTGCACGTCCAACACATTCTCCAGCCGAATGTCAAACTGATGAAATAACGCGTCAGAATCCATGCGGCAATCAAACATGAGCTTCAGTACATCGGGTGATTCTAGCACGTCACGAATACATCCGCTCCCTCGCGCGCCAAACGCCGAGCTTCCGAGCGATTGCACGTCGATTAAAAAAATAACCTCACGCGTGGCGCACTGCAACACCGTCACGGGTCCCGTGCGCGACATCATCACCCCTTCGCAATCCACCGCGACGACTTTCGCCGCCCGTAGCGTCTCAACGCATGCTTTCAACGCGTCTTCGCCACTATCGCGATCGATCAACCGCGTTTTCTTGTCTAAATCAGCTAATATTTCCAAGCACGCCGGGTCGCTCTTTGCGTTCATCGCCGGCGCGCGCTTTTTGGACTTTTTCTTCTTCTTACCCGCACCACCGCCCGCAACGCCCGCGAGCGCGGCGATCAAGCGACTACCCTCATATTTATTGTCGCCGACGTCGACGCCTTGGACGCCTGGAGAATGAAACCCGAGCACGATGCCGTCGACGTCCCCGCCCTCGAGTGCGTCCCCAGCCGCCGCTGGGAGCGTTTTACATCGATTACACACCGTCGACAGCGCCCCTGACGTGCGCTTAAACGTGGATTTACACCGCGTACACGTGATCTTTGGTTTCTTACCCATGGCGAGCGCGTGTGATGTCGTATGGTAGCCGCACGACGCCGCGAGCGTCGTCCCGCGGCGCGAGCTTCCCGCCAACCTCCGAGTGGCGCCCCTAAACCGTTCACCGTCGACGCAATCGACGAAGACGTGCGCGTTGACGAACAGTGCCGCCATGTATGCGCGTCACCGCGCGCAATCGTCGCACCGACGTCGTCGGCGATGCCCTCGCCTTCACCGCGGCGTATTCTAAAGTCTTCGCCAAGTCGTATTACACTTTTTCACTCGCTACTCCGCTACTCGCTACTCATACTCCCAGTCGACGTCTGACACCTCGTGTCCGTCAACGCGCACCCGCTATACACCCTACGCACGTCACTCACGCCTAATTCTCGAAAGCACGCGCACCGAGACGAATGCTCGCCCGACGCTGACACCGTCGTTTCGTTGCGCGGGTATCGCTCGGCGCCATCCTCCGCGGGCGAGCACCACACGAACCCGCCGTCGCGTTCGTTCCACACCGAGCTACAATCTTCATACATCGTTCGCCGTTCCAACGCACGCGCTTTCTCAACATCATACAACGCCACACCGGCATCGAACGCGTGTTTCATCGCCGTCGGCTCGCCGCGTTCGTCGTAAAACGCTCCGCCTCGAATGTAACCGACAAACGCGTACTTTTCGCGCATAAAATTCCTCCATCCCCGTATGGATTCTAAATTCCCAGGCGACAGGCCGGTGATATCCGCCACTAAACCATCTTCGGTGAAATTCCCACTCACGAACGCGCGCGAGGCGTCGCGACCGGCGAAGAATTCGTACCCGCCGCCGACGCCGTAGTGCTCTCGACCGCGCGAGACGTCAAACGCCTCGCCCAAGATGCCCAACCATATCGTCGGCGCCCGCGTCGCACACGCGCGGGTCAACGCAGACGACACCCAACGCATGCGTGCGCCATCACCGTCCTCCTCCGTCTCCACCTCAGCGCGCGCCTCGACGCGCGCCGCGAGTTCATCCACGCGCACGTATCCACGCCATCGAAACCACGCCATCGAAACCACGCCGTCGCGTCGCGCACACGCCCCCATCGCGCCCGCCACCGCGCCGAGCGATCCATCGCCATCGCGCGCGACGCACGCGACGACCACCGCGAGCACCGCCGCCGCGATCGCGCGTCGACGCGACATGAATGAATCGCGCGCGGCAGCCTCTGACGACGCATGGCCATTCGCGAAAGCGAACGCGAATATCGATCAACATCGAGTCGCATCGATCAACGCATCGATTCATCGTCACGCAATCATCGATGGAATTATCGATCGCGCAGAGGCGTGCACGAATTTGAACCGTTCGGCATCTGTCGTCACATTGCGTCGCGCGAACCATGCTTCGATTGAAGTCGCGCGCGGTGCTGTGCACGCCGTCGAGCGGGCTGTCGAGGCAGCTGAGCACGCTGCACGTCGAACCGGGCGAGGGCGAGGGCGCACGCGAGGGCGAGGCGAGCGCGAGCGCGCATGAAATGCGGCGGCATCGCCTTCGGGATGCGGACGATGACGATGATGATGACGACGATGACGATCGTATGGGGTTGAGTCACGACGGGGCGAATGCGTTGAGTGGTGGACTGTCGTCGTTTGGGCGCGAGAGCGCCGGTGGTGGGCACGGGAGCGGACAGGGCGCAGTGGGGCGGGCGTTTGATTTCGCCGGGTGCTCGCAAATGGGCGGGGGGACGCCGGCGAGTCAGGACTTTGGGGGTCCGGATTTCATCACCCCCGCCGACGCGCAGTTTGATGCGTACGCGGGGTACGATGCGATTGATAAGGAGAATTTCAAGGGGGCGCGTTCGCCGTGCGTGCTGTCGCCGACGAGGAATAAGAGGCCGAGGTTTGGGTTTGACGTCGGGATGTCGCAAGGGGAGTTTTCGCAAGGCGAAGCTCTAGGGACGGGGTTGACGCAGCCGTCGCAGTCGCAAGGCGATTTCGCAGGGTTTCGCGTGCCTAGAAATCGTGAGCCGTCGCGATCGCGGGCGGTGTTGCCGCGAGCGGCGATGTCACCGCCGTGCGCGCGTAACTCGTTTTTAGCCGACGAGGACCAACCGGCTGAGACGAGCGCACACGGGCGCAAGGCGAATTGCACGAGTGCCGCGCAGTTGGCCACCATGTCGAGATTTCGCGCGGATTTTGTGGATGTAGGTGCCATCGGACGCGGTGGGTTTTCGAAAGTTATCAAAGTCATCGGTCGATTGGATGGGTGTCACTACGCCGTCAAGCGCACCGAGCGAAAATTGCAAAGCGACCGCGAGAAACAAGAGGCTTTGCGTGAGGTGCACATCATGGCCACGCTGGGGGGTTGTCCGGAAATTGTGCGATATCACACGTCATGGATGGAGTACGATCACCTGTACATTCAAATGGAACTTTGCGAAGGGAGCTTGTCGAGATTTATTGATTCGCCGAGCGGCGAGCGCATGGATGAACGCGGCATGTTGAGCGTGTTACGCGACGTCTCCGCCGCCTTGGCATGCGCCCATGACCGCGGCGTCGCGCACATGGACATTAAACCTGACAATATATTCATCTTGAAAGGTCGGTACAAGCTCGGTGATTGGGGACGAGTGGCGCAAGTGAACGGCGACGACCGTGACGCCGGAGTCAACGAAGGCGACGCGCGCTACTTGCCGGCTGAAGTGTTAAATGACGATTTCCGCGCCCTCGATGGGGCCGATATCTGGTCACTAGGTGCGACGCTATATGAACTCGCACTCGCAACTGAGCTACCCTCTCACGGTCCTGAATATCAGGCTTTACGCCAAGGCGATGTGAAACCGATTCCCGACGGTTCGCCGCGCGTGCACGAATTCTGCGTCGCGCTCATGGCTGAACACCCCATCGCGCGTCCGAGCGCTCGCGATATTCACACCCAATGTCTTTCCCTATTCTAACTTTGTCCATTTTCGTCATCCCCCGCGTCTTCAAGCGCGGGTTAAATCTTGTAATTTCATTTCGTGTTCACTACCCCAAGTCGCGCCACTTTCGCGTCTCCAACACTAAAACACTGTTGTCCAAACCTCTCCACAACGCTTCACTGCGTCACGCCGCCTTCGCGCGCGCGTCGACCATCACCAACACCGCGTGCGCGCGCACACAGACACACCGCACCGATGCCGCCGCGCGACATCGAACGCGCCGACGCGCACGTTGTCGACGCCGACGCGGGCGAACGCACTCCGCTTCAACACCAAACATCGCCATCGTCGTCGTCGTCGTCGTCGCGGCACTCCAAGCGCCGCGTCGTCGCCATATGCACCCTCGGCGCGACGGCGTTGGTGAGTTTACTCGCCGTCGCCGCTGGCGACGTGGCGTTCGGCGTCGTCCCGTCGGCGTTGCGCCTGGTTCCGGGGACAGAGAATGTGTTACAGCCACTTGATCAGGTGAAACGAATCGCGGGCGCGCCGGTGACGACGTCGACGTCGTCGATACCGCAGTACCTGAGTCCATGGAGCAGATTTTCGTTTTGGCATAGTCACAAGAATATGCCCGTGTATGAAACCAAGAATGCGGATGCGCACGAGGTGATTGTCATCGGGCACTCGACGACGTGGGACATGGCGTCCAAGTGGTTTGCGTCGCTCGTCGGGAAGAATGTAGGCGTTAAAATTACTGGTTTGAACACCAAGTATAATGGATTTGCGGATAAGTTGATGGGTTTGCGTGCGGCGGTGAGTACCACAAAGGGTGATCATTTATTTGTGTTTAGCGACGTCACGGACGTGTTGTTTTTGTGTAAAGCCCACGAGCTCGTGGACCGGTTCAACGCCGTGCCCGGGTTGAAATTTCTGTCATCGTCGCAGCCGAAGAACTGGCCCGAAGTGCCTGGGAGCAAACAATTCTACGACATGACGGATGCCAACTCGTTCAAGGATGCGCAGTCGCAAAAGATTCGCGCTGTGGGGTTGACGAAAGGGTTCGTCAAGAAAGAACACACCGGGAGCGAACGCAAATGGGCGAATTCTGGATTATTCGCGGCGCGACGCCAAGCGCTCGAAGCCTACCTCGATCACATCGAAGAAGACTTGAAGCTCGGCATGCGCGCATGCAAACCATACGGCATGACCGCAGACGACTTCCTTCACGGCGGCGCCGCGAAATTCGACGATCAACTCTGCATGAACTCGTACTTGCAGAACCGCTTTGACCGACGCGACCAGGGCGTCTTCCTCGACGAATTCGGCGCCGTATTCCTCTCCACCGGCAGTGGATCGAGCCCCGATCACTTCACCTTCCCCGAATACAACGGCACCGATCGCAGCGCATCGGACGACCTCACAAACGTCTGGTACAAGCGCACCGGCGTCCGTCCGTGCGCCGTGCACTTCAACGGCGCCTCGCACTACGTCTTGAACTCGGTGCTCAACATCGCCCCGTACCTCGCCCCCGAAGCCTACCGCTCCGGCGCCACATAATAGCACACCCCTAAATCACCTCGTCTACGCATTGTCACTCACCGCGTTGTCATCACCCATCGTGCATGTAATATACACTTTATTTTCGTAACCACCACTACCGCCTCGAGCAGGGGGCCTCTTCGCGTGGATAAACCATGCATTAATTAATCATGTGTACGTGTCTGCTGCGCGCGCCGCGTCACTCCTCGACGCCCGTCATCGACGCCTTCGTTGTCGCGCACACCTCGCGCATCGTCGTCCCCCCCATCGTCGTCCTCGCCCGCCGTTTCGTTTTCCGGAACGCTTTGTCCCATCCATCGACACAACGATGATGACGCGCAAGATGACGATGGTGTCCCGCGCGCTCGCGCGCTGCGCCGTGGCGTCGCCGCTGTCCGCGCCATCGAACGCGCTGGACGCCACACGCACGGTGTCCATCTCCATCGCGCACGTGCTCCCGTGGACGCCGCGGCGGCGTGCGTACGCGGATATCTCGCAGTTGAAGCGCACGCCGTTGTACGACGCGCACGTCGCCGCGGGTGGCAAGATGGTGGATTTCGCCGGGTACGCGTTGCCGATTCAGTATAAGGATTCAATCATGGACGCGACGAAGCATTGTCGCACTGAAGCGTCGTTGTTTGATGTGTCGCATATGTTGGGGAGCTCGATTCGCGGGAAGGATGCGGTGAAGTTTTTGGAGCAATTGGTCGTGGCGGATATTAAAGGCTTAAAGGCGGGCACGGGGACGCTGAGCGTGGTGACGAACGAACGCGGGGGGATTATCGATGATACGGTGATCACCAAGGTGACTGATGAGGACATCTACGTCGTACTCAACGCTGGATGCGCGGAGAAGGATCAAGCGCACATTAACAAGCATTTGGCGATCGCCAAGAGCAAGGGGATGGATGTTGATTTCGTCGTGCACTCGGACCGCTCGTTGTTGGCGTTTCAAGGCCCGAAGACGATGGATGTGTTGCAACGTTTGACGGATTTTGATTTGAGCAAGCTTTACTTTGGTATGTTTACTGAAATGAAAGTCAACGGTGGGTCCGTGTGGGTCACGCGCACGGGGTACACGGGTGAGGATGGGTTTGAAATTTCCGTCCCGAATGCCGACGCCGTGAAGCTCGCGAACGCGCTGACGGCGCAACCCGAAGTGCGCCTCGCCGCGCTCGGTCCTCGTGACTCGCTTCGTCTTGAAGCGGGTTTGTGCTTGTACGGCAATGACTTGAACGAAGACATCACGCCCCCCGAGGCTGGTTTGACGTGGACTATCGGTAAGGCTCGCCGCGAAAAGTTTGACTTCATCGGCGGCGAAATCATTCGCAAGCAAATCGAAGAAGGCGTCCCGCAACGCCGCGTCGGTTTAACCTTCACCGGCAAGGGTGCGCCCGCGCGTCAACACTCCAAGATCTTGGATACCAACGGTAAAGAAATCGGCGAAGTCACCTCTGGTGGTTTCTCCCCGGTGTTGCAAGCCAACATCGCCATGGGCTACGTCAACAAGGCGTTTGCCAAAGCTGGCACCGAATTGGTCGTCGAAACCCGCGGGAAAACCACCCCGGCGGTCGTCACTAAGATGCCCTTCGTGAAGACCACGTACTACAAGCCTGAATAAAAATCGTGTCCTGTCATTCTTTTTATATTTCTGTATGGCTACCGGAGACTACATGGTACGTACGACTACGTCGTCGACGGCGTCGTCGAGTCGCTCGCGAATTTTAGCGTTGTAAAATTCATTTCAGCATTTTAAATCCTCCTCTACCCCATTCGTCTCCGCATGCAGTCGCACCATCACGCGCGATTCAACGACACGCACCACCTCATCCATGCACCTGCACAATCCTCATCCTCATCCTTATCCTCATCGTCGCGCGCGCATCCGCGTCGCGCGGCGCGCGTGCATTTATACCCATAACGCATCACATCCAACCCAACGTGCACGCCATCCCCCATCGTCCGCACGCCATGGACCGAACACTGTCCAGTAGGCGCACATGTCTTTACGTCTTTTTGGCCGTCGTCGTCGTCGTCGTCGTCGTCGTCGTCAAGGTTGTCGCATCGCCCATCCATCCTTCGCGCATCCATCATCATTCGCCATCGTCCATTCGTCGTCGTCGACGTCGACGACGCGATTGGGCGCGATTTTGGCGCCAAAAAACACCCATCCATCGACGACCGATCGCTGTGGTTGGCATTGCGCGACGGCTGGCCGATGCCATTGCGTCGATTTACGACGACGATCGCACATCGCTTGGCGACGACGACGACGACGACGACGACGGCGAGTTCTGTGATGGCGTCTCACGCGGCGGCGACGACGACGACGACGACGACGACGATGGGCGCGGCGCTCGGGCGATCGCGCGCATCAATCCATCACCGATGCGCGCGCGCGATCTCTACGGGGAGCCGACACGCGACGCTCGCCAAGGCGGCGTCTCGCTCAACGTCACGAAGCGATGGTGCGCGTGAAGCTCGCGCGGAGATGGCGGGCGACGGCGCGGCGGCGGCGAAGAAGAAGGCGCTCGATCGCGTGCTCGATGAGATTGATTCAAACTTTGGCAAGGGGTCAATCATGCGGTTGGGCGAAGCGATGCAGGCGAAAGTGGCGACGTTTCCGTCGGGGTCGATGACGTTGGATTTGGCGCTCGGAGGTGGATTACCGCGTGGACGGATTGTGGAGATTTATGGACCGGAATCTTCGGGGAAGACGACGCTGGCGCTGCACGCGATGGCGGAGATGCAAAAGTTGGGCGGGACGGTGGCGTTGATCGACGCCGAGCACGCTTTTGATCCGGAGTATTCTGCTCGCTTGGGTTTGAATGTGGATGATTTGATCGTGTGTCAACCGGAAACGGGTGAGATGGCGCTTGAAGTCGTGGATACGTTGGTGCGATCGTCGGCGGTTGATTTGATTTGCGTGGATTCCGTCGCCGCGCTCGTGCCGCGAAGCGAAATCGAAGGCGAAATTGGCATGGTGCAAGTCGGCGCGCATGCGCGTTTGATGTCGCAAGCGTTGCGTAAGATTAACGTTAATACCGCCAAGGCAAATACGACAATCATCTTCTTGAATCAATTGCGTTCAAAGGTTGGGGTGATTTACGGCAACCCCGAAATCACCACCGGCGGCAACGCGTTGAAGTATTACTCGAGCGTTCGCCTCGACATTCGCCGCAAGGAAGTCATAAAGGGTAAATCGAGTGGGAGTGATGACGAAGGCGTGCGCGTCAAGGTCAAAGTGGCCAAGAACAAAGTGGCGCCGCCGTACAAGGTTGCCGAATTTGACATGCTCTTTGGGCGCGGTATTTCTCGCGACGGGTGCTTGCTCGACGCGGGCGAACAAGTGGGCACGGTGGAACGCAAGGGCGCGTACTACTACTTTAACGGAGAAAAACTCGGTCAAGGCCGCGAAAAGGCGTTGACGACGATGCAAGAAAGCCCGGAGCTCAAGGCGGCGATTGAGGCTGACGTGCGCGTCAAATGCGCTGAGCGTTTGGCCGCCTACCAAGGCTCTGGCGCGAGCGGCTCCAACGAAAGATCAATTGCCTCCGACGACGACGAAGTCTTTTTCGACGACGACGACGAAGTGCTCAGCGAGGATTCCGCTGGCGCGCGGTAGATGCTCTAGTAGATGACGATTATGTAACATTAACTACTACCGGTACACACTTCTTGAGATTAAAGAGAAACCAAACCGTTTTCAATCATTTCAGTGCCGAACGAAACGTTGGCTATCGGCGCCTTCGTCGAACACGCTTGAACCAAGCATGACGCGCGACTCCAACGCCTTGTTCGCCCGCGCTTTGCGTCGCGCATCGAACGCGTCCCAGCCGTTGATGTCGCGCAAGGCGTCGAGCTTGACGGGATTGTTATGCAAGGACAATTCCACGAGCGCCTCAGCGCGGAGAAGCACCGCACTCGCCACGCCGTCGATGTCGATAGCGTTTCCATCGAGCACGAGAGATTGTAATCGCGGCAAGGACGCAAACGTTTCGGATACGCGTCGAATTCTATTTGACGACGCGTCTACATATTCGATGGCCCGCGGCGGCGCCGCGCGAGGAAACAATTCCTCCAACGCGTTATTTGCCACGGACAAATGCCGCAGCTTTGGCGCTCCCGTAAAAAACCCATCTGGAATCCGTTTCAATTTATTCCTCGCCAACGACAGTGACTCGAGCGCGGGGAACGACGGCGGCGGCGACGCAACGTCGGCGTCGTCGCACGAAGGTAACGACTCCAAGGCGTTGCCAGAAACATCAAAAAACGTCAACGCCGACAACGTCTCAAACGCGCTCCACGGGAGCGAGCACAACGCATTGTCTCTCAATACCAACCTCGTCATGTTCACAAGCGTTCCCAACGCATTACACGAAAGAGAATCCAGCGCATTCGATGCGACGTCTAATACGCGTACGCGCTCGCCCAACGCATAGACTTCGGGTGGGACGTCGACCAACGCGACGCCGCGCAAGCCGACGACACCCGTCGCGCGCCATGCCTTTTGCCTCGCCTCCATTTCATTCAAACACCGCTGAGGCTGCTTCTTCGACGCTGCAGCGGCTTCAGCTTTAGCCAGACGCGACGCGCGCAACGCCTCGACGCCTCTCGACGTCCCTCCAGTCGCGACGTTTCGACTCTGCGCCGACGACGTCGACGCCGAGCGCACCATCATCACCTTTAACACCCGCCCCTTACATTCATCCACCATCGCACGCACGTCCAAATCGCTCTCATCTCCGCGAAACCGTCGTTTACGCGACAAAAACGTCGCATCCCTCGCGCTCGGCGTCGTCCCGCGACTCGCCTCGTCCACGGCGCGCACCAAATCTCCAACCGTCTCAATCTTCAACTCCAAGTCATCAAACGCGTACGCATCGTCCGCGCCGGCGCCCTTGACCACGATCATCCTTCACGCGTCGGCGTCGCCGCCGAAGCCAAACGCCGCGCCTTGGCCTCCACGCACGGCTCGCACGTCACGCGCTCACCCGCGCGGTCGCGCGCGAGCTCGAGCTCGCACTCGCACGACGCCCCGCACTCGCACAGCTCGTACCCGCACGCGTCGTTCTCGCACGCCTCGACGTCGGCGCCGCGCGAGCGCGCGAACGCGAGCTTGCGTTCGCGAAGCGCGACGATCGCCGCGGATGTCATGCTCTGTCGTCTCTTCATTCGTACGCGCGCGCTATGGGTGCCGGAGCGAGTTCATTAAACGTCGACGACGTCGTGGCGGTGGCAAACCAACCGGTGGGGTACACGCCGCCGCTCGGTGCGCCGAAACCGGTGCGTGCGATGCGTGCGTTGCGGTTCGATGGATGCGTCATCGATCGATGCTGACGATGACGACGACTGACGCGTCGTCGTTCGAACGATGTATAGGACACGCCGAGGGTGTATTTTGACATGCAACTCGGTCGAGGACGGGACGCGACGAAACTCGGACGGATCGTGATGGAGTTACGCGATGACGTGACGCCGAAGACGGCGGAAAACTTTAAGCAGTTGTGCGCGAGCCCCGAAGGCGAAGGGTACCGCGGGTCGCGGTTTCATCGCGTGATTCCGTCGTTCATGTGTCAAGGAGGTGCGTGATGACGCGTGCGCGTACACGCGAGAGTGCCGCGCGATTGTGTGTGTGCGCGCCAGGACGCACGTCTTCTTGGTTGACTCTCGCGACTGACGGCGGCGTCTACGGTCGCGTTCTCGTCGCGCGCGCGTGTTTTCGCAGGCGACTTCACCGCCGACAACGGTACGGGCGGTCGTTCGATTTACGGCAGAACCTTCCCCGATGAAAACTTCACCTTGCCGCACGCCGGGCCGGGGATCTTATCTATGGCAAACGCCGGTCCGAACACCAACGGCTCGCAGTTCTTTTTATGCACCGTGAACACGGCGTTTTTAGACGGCAAGCACACCGTCTTCGGCCAAGTCGTCGAGGGCTACTCCGTCGTCAAGGCTATCGAAAGTGTCGGTTCACGCGGCGGCGAAACCGCCGCCGATGTCATCATCGGTGATTGCGGCATCATCAAAGCCTCCGCGTCATCGACATCCGCGACATCCGCGACGACGACGACCAAGAAACCCGCCCGAACCGCCGCAGCCGCCCGCGCCGTCGCCAGCCGCCGACGCGCCTCCACCCTCGCCTTCCGCGCCCGCGTCGCCGTCGCCCTCATCACCAAGCGCCCCGCATTCATTTAATAACTCACACGCTCAAGTGTCATACAACCAACCATATACGCGCCCGTACGAGGTACTTTCGCTCCGTACTCGTTGCTGGAACCCGAAACGACGCGGCGAACCCGAAACCGCGTCAAACCTCGCCCATCGGCGCATGCGCGCCGCGCCACCGCCGTGCGCGCCATCGAACGCGACGACGCACGCGCACGCGACACTCAAAGGCGCCTGCGCCGCGGTGCGCACCGCCGCGGGCGCGCGCGCGGCGTCGGCGATGCGCGACGTCGGCACGTTTAGCGCGGAAGATGTGTTTCGCGCGCTGGATGACGCGCGGTCGCGCGCGCTTTTGCGCACGAAGACCGCCGCGCATGGGTGCGCGCTCGGGCGCGAAGGGAGGTTTGGGATGTGTTCGACGACAGGGGCGCGCGCGGCGACGGCTTCGGGGGCGCGCGCGGCGGTGCGAGGACGTGATGGGGAGGGCGCGGAGGGCGAGGACGCGGGCGAGGACGCGACGGGCGACGCGGCGTTGTGGGACGGCGTTCCGGGGCACGGGCGCCAGTTGCGCGGGCGACGCGCGTCGAGAGGCGGGGTGGTGCGAGAGGTGGTCGTGGCGTGCGAGGATGGGGGGGAATTGGAGATTTCGAGTCATGGCAAGTGGGCGCGCGACGCGACGGCGCTGGCGCGAGGGACGCCGTTGTGCGCGTGGGCGCACGGGATGCGCGGGGATTTGAATAACGATGATGAAGAAGGGTTGTGGGACTTTTGGAAATATTGCGACGTTAAGGATGATGCGGTTGATGGCGATGGCGGCGGGGCGGAGTCGAGAGCGACGGCGCGTGGTATCGGCGTGATTCGGTACAACGCTCGAGGGTACGGGGCGTCTTCGGATGTTCGTCGGACGCGAGAAGCGCGTTGGGATAATCGAGGTTCGGATATGATTGAGCTCGCGCGACGCGTGCGGAAAGGAAATGGTGGGAAGGTGGTGTTTTGTGGCGCGTCGCTCGGCGCGGCGACGTCGATTTGGGCTGCTGTGCTCGCGTACGAGAGCGGCGTCGCCGAAGACGCGCCGGCGGCGCTCGTCATCGTCACGCCGCCGACTTTTTATGAAGAGCGCGAGTCGCGCAAGAAGAAGCTCAAGGCGAAAGTGGCGAAAGGCGCGGCGGTGGAAAACACAAAGGCGCCTCGACGGGTGTTCGCGGCGGCGCGCGACCCGGTGGTGCCGGAACCGCCGAGTTTAGCCAATCCAAACGATTCGTGCGCCGTTGAGGTGCTCATCGGCAGCGCGCAAAGCAATTTACCCGAGCCTGAGCGCGTGCGCGATGCATTGCGGGACATTCCCGTGATTTGCCTCGCGTGGGATTGCGGCGATGTCACGCATCCCGTGTCGAGCGCCATGGTGATTAAAGACCTCGTGCCGCACGCCGAAATCGTCGTCGCGTCTTCAAAGGAAGATTACGACATCGTCAAGCACGTGCGCGCAGAGTGGTCGAATGCGATTTTAGAATTCATCCAGCGCAACGTCATTTCCGACGACGAAGGCACCGGTGGTGGCGTCGGCAAGGAAAACCTGTAGAAGAAGAAAGAAATGTTCATCATTAATGCAAATGCTAACTATATTTTTTATGCACCGTACTCTGGTACGGCGCTCGTCACCGTCTCCACGGCGCGGTATCCAACGCGTCCGCAAACGCCTCCGTTTTCACACGCACTGTTGAGACATACAAACACTTAATAATCACCCGTTCACCGCGCGTGCTCGCCACCACGCGATGGCTCGGTCCGTTCGCGCGAACCGCCAACGCCGAGCCCGGCGTCGTCGACGCCCACGCCACGCCACCGCCATCCACCATCCACTCCGTGCGACTATCCGACGTATTCTCAAGCGTATAAATCACCTCCCATTGCGCTGGTTCATACAGCGCCACATCTGAATGCCAATCCATCGCCGCGCCCGCGCCGTACGACCGCGCCTCCATCGGAAAGTCACCCGCGACGAGCGTCGCGTCCCCCGTCAGCGCGCGCAACTTCTCCAGCACCGCCCCCGAGGACAGCGCCGCGTACGTCTGCGACGTCACCGCGATCGCCGCGCACGCACGCCCCGTCGCTAACGACGCCTTTTCGCGCCTCAGGCGCTTCTTTTCGACAATGTCGCGCGCGTACTCGCGACGCGCCACCGCGAGCGTGGGCGCATCTAAAAACGCTTCGACGTAGCGCACCGACGACGACGAGGAGGACGACGACGAAGACGCGACGTGGCGATGACGATGACGGCGACACGCGTGGTGGTGACTGCAGCCGCGCGCGCACGACGCCATCGCGACGACGACGACGACGACGACGACTGAGGAGGGACACGTAACGACCACA
>Ga0181562_10000787_pt1 | contig 26040 bp, 26 predicted proteins | sample 011ome_26_FD_139344 | JGI IMG/M metagenome (GOLD analysis project Ga0181562, IMG submission 139344) | Coastal salt marsh microbial communities from the Groves Creek Marsh, Skidaway Island, Georgia - 011511BT metaG (megahit assembly) | ecosystem: Environmental > Aquatic > Marine > Intertidal...
AAATGAAAATGCTTTTTCTGTACGTTCTTTTTGCTTCCATGTCACACTATTGACCGCCAGCTGATAAGCAGAGTCAAATTTGTAAAATAAAACGTCTTCTTTATATTTTGTTCCAGGAAATTTTTCTAGAAAATTATCAAATGCTGTAATGGCCGAGTTATAATCTCTGTGAAATGGACCAGTCGTATGGTATTGTAATGCAATTTCATAGGCCTTTTTTTCAATTTTTGCATCCAATTCTTGTACCAATGTATTGGCTTCACTAAAATATTCAGAATCTGGGTAACGATTGATAAATTCTTGAAGTTTTTCAACAGCATCTACCGTTTCTGTTTGATCTTTTGAATATGGTGGGGAAATATGATAATAACTTTTTGCTGCTAAAAAGGCGATTTCAGCCAAGCGTTCACTTTTTGGATAAGATTCTACAAAACGTTCCATGCGATAGTTTGCAGACATGTAATCTTTAGTCTCGTAAAACGCTTTTGAATGCATGTACATTAACTTTTCTGCCTGAGGTTTTCCTCTGTACTTGGGAACAATCTGTAAAAATAGACGGTTGGCTTTTTCGTACTTACCAGCCTCATATAATTCTGTTCCCAATTTGAATTTTTCTGCAATGTCTTCGTCTTTCAACACACGCTGATATTCGCTGCATGATGCAAAAAAGACAAGAACTAAAATTAATGATACTATTTTTTTCATATTTCAAAAATGGGTTGCAAAAATACATTTTTTTAACGGATAATAAAAACATTTATTATCTGTACAACGAGATCTTTGTATTTTATAATTGAGCCAATGCGTCTTTTATTTTTGATTTTAAAGCATCTGTTGCTGTTACCAAAGGCAAACGAACAGAATCGTTACATAAACCAAGCTGTTGTAAAACCGCTTTTATACCTGCTGGATTATTTTCTTCAAAAATAAGATTTATAAGAGGCATCGCTTTTTTTTCTAACGCTTTTGAAGTTGAACGATCGCCTTCCAATCCTTTTTGAATCATTGTTGAAAACAACTCAGGTAGAGCCTGTCCTATTACGGAAATTACGCCCGATCCTCCTTGTAAAACAACATCACAAACCAAATCATCATCCCCTGAAATGACAAGAAAATCTTCTGGTTTGTTTTTTAGAAGTATTTTGTATTGTTCTGGGTTATTTCCAGCTTCTTTGATGGCCACTATACTTTCAAAATCTCGAGCAAGGCGTAAACTTGTTTCGGGCTCCATGTTTTTGGCTGTTCTTCCTGGAACATTATACAAAATAATAGGTTTTGAAGAGGCTTCTGCAATGGCTTTAAAATGCTGATACAAGCCCTCTTGAGTAGGTTTACTATAGTATGGCGCCACCGATAAAACAGCCACAAAAGGAGACAGATCTGTTGTTTTAAGTTCTTCAACAACAGCAGCGGTATTGTTTCCTCCAATTCCAATAACTAATGGCAATCGGCCAGCATTAGCTTTTATGATGGTTTGAATAATTGCCTTTTTTTCTTCTTTTGTTATAGTTACACTCTCGCCAGTTGTTCCACTAATAACAAGATAATCTGTACCATTTTCAATATTAAATTCTACAACTTTTGCTAGTGCTTCGTGATCAACACTCAAATCACTTTTGAATGGTGTAACCAAGGCAACTCCCATGCCTACTAATGAATTCATTTAAATTTTATTTAGGGTTTTTAAATATTTTATTAATTCTGTTTTAAAAGTATCAATATCCTTTGTTGAAACGTCAATAATCAAATCATGTAAACGCTCATCTTCATCTGAAATACCCACTTTAAATTTTGCTTTTGACATTGCTGTAACAAGCTTTAACTCATAGCGATTGGGTTTATAATAGCTTATCAACAAATCAAAAGATTGGTCTACAAATTCGGTAACCTCGTTGCTTTTGCAATGACCTAGCCAATCGAAATCGGTTTTGGTATAGGAAGCGTCCCAACTGTTTGGTTGATTATTTTCTTTTTCATAAAAAACAATAAAACGCAACCTATTGTCATTTAATCCCAAATCTGTAAATAGCATTCTAAAATAATCATAATCAACAAATTGATCAAGATGAAATATAATGCCAACTGTTTTTATCTTTTCAGATGAAAACTGCTTTGAACGTGCTTCTAAAACTGTTGTCAAAAATTTTTCAGACGATATTGATTTTATGCGTTTAAAAAACATGTAATTTTAGTATCTCTACAAAGTTAATACAAATAGCGCTTAAAAACATTAATTTTTTTGTCCTAATTTTAATGCTTTTTATATTAGAGTGCTATGGGCTATACCTAGGTAAAGTGGATTTTTATTTGGACGCCGAGGGCTACTAGTTGAGCAGTCGTAGACTAAGGATTTTGGGGCGTATACAACTCACAAATCAATATTTATTTTTTTATAGATCCCCCGCCTAAAAAAAAGTGGCGCAAAAAAGTGACTTTTTAGATTTTTCTGTGTCTAATCCAATAGGGAAGTGTAAATGCTTCGCTTTTGGAAAATCGATATACAACGTAAAAACAAGCTATTGAATTGATTTACAAGAGTTTAGCAAAACACTCCTAAAACTGATATACGAACCTTATAAAAGATGGATATACGCATTGCGTATATTTACATAGTTGCTAGTAATTTGAGAAAACATCTATGATGAACAAGAACTATATTTTTATTATTTCAGTTTTTATAATATTGTCTAGCTGTAAAAATGAAAACAAAGAAAAAGAGATTGAATCTGATAGCATTCAGTTTGAGATTTCTGAATATAATTTATTATTTACAAAGGTTGAGATTAACAAAAAAGAGCATACAGCATTAATTGATTTTGGAGATTTTGCCGATTTTCAGATTTCCACAAAACTTATTGATGAATTAAACTTAAAACTGAAAAATCAGATATAATTATGTCTGACATTAATGGAAATCAATATGCTCTTGAAAAAGGAACAATTAAAGAATTAAAAGTGGATGGTAAAATTGAAAACGATGTTACTTTTTTTTCAGCAAATAATGAAATTGACGCTGTTAGTAAAGAAGTAGGAACAGATTTTCAGGTGGTAGTCGGTTTTGGCTATTTTAAACAAAAAGATTTCAAATTGGATTTTATAGATAACAGTATTGAATTTACAGATACCAAAATTGATGAAACCGATTTCATTGTTCCTGTAAATAACAATTATGGCTACTTAATAAGCAACTTTAAATCAAGCTCAAATCGGAACGTAAATCTTTTATTTGATACAGGAATGCCGATTTCAAAAATAGACCTCAACTTATTCCCTTTTGATTTAAAAGATTCTACAGTTAAATTCCAAAGGACAGAATTTCAAAGTAAAAATTTAGATATTAAATCCAGAAATCAAACAATTACATTAAATATGGAAAACAATGATATTTCCGAATTAGAACCGCTAGGTGTTGTTGGAGTTTATGGAGTTAATGATATGATTGGAAAAGTATTTTATTACAACTCAAAAGAGAAAAAAATAAACATAAAAACTACTGGCAACACGGTGTATAAGTAATAGCGGTTTATGTGCTAAAACGATAGTATAAATATAAAACAAAGGTCAGTGCAAAACCAAAAAGTTAGTGAGTATAAATCCGCTACTACTCATACACGAGACCGTTGTATTCCATTTAAAGTTTTTCCAAAAACTCTTGTTCTGTTAAGATGGGGACATTCAGTTGTTCTGCTTTTTGGCGTTTGCTAGGGCCCATATTGGCCCCTGCAACCAAATAAGTTGTTTTGGCAGAAATAGAACTTACCACTTTACCGCCATTGGCTTCAATAAGGGCTTTAAGTTCGTTACGGGAAATGCTTTCAAAAACTCCAGAAATCACAATGCGTTCTCCTGACAACAAAGTGGTTTGGTTGGCCATTGCTTCTTCAGACAGTTGGAGTTGTAGTCCATAACTTACCAATCGAGAGACCAAACGAATACTATTTTCATTTCTAAAAAAAGCATAAACGCTTTCGGCAATTTTTATTCCAATTTCGTCCACTGCTTCGAGTTCTTCAATACTGGCTACAGAAAGTGCCCCCACATTTTTGTAATGTTTGGCCAAGGTTTTGGCTACTGTTTCACCCACATAGCGAATTCCCAGTCCAAAAAGTACACGTTCAAAAGGAATTTGTTTGGAGAGTTCTATTCCTTGTATTAAATTTTCAGCACTTTTTTGTGCCATTCGTTCCAATGGTAAAACGTCTTCAATTTTTAGGGTATATAAATCAGCAGCATCTTTTATAAGCCCAGCATTGACCAACAAGGCCACGGTTTCACCGCCCAATCCTTCAATATCAAGGGCTTTTCGAGAAATATAGTGCTGAATCCGACCAATAATTTGAGGCGGGCAGCCCTCTGCGTTGGTACAATAATGTTGTGCCTCGCCCTCTGTTCTTGTGAGTGGTGTTTGGCATTCTGGACATTCAGAAATATAGGTTGTTGGTAAGGAATCCATTGGACGTTTTGAAAGGTCAACACCCATTATTTTTGGAATGATTTCTCCGCCTTTTTCCACAAAAACAGTATCGCCCAAACGGACATCCAATTTTGCAATTTGATCGGCATTATGCAAAGATGCACGCTTAACGATTGTTCCTGCCAATTCTACAGGTTCGAGGTTTGCAACAGGCGTTATTGCTCCGGTTCGTCCTACCTGATACGAAATGTGGTTCAGTAGTGTAGAAACTTGTTCGGCTTTAAATTTATAGGCCATGGCCCAACGTGGTGCTTTCGCGGTATAGCCCAACTCCGCTTGTTGTTGTAAATCATTGACTTTGATGACAATACCATCTATTTCGTAAGGCAAATGATGACGCGCCACGTCCCAATGGTCTACAAACTCCAGCACCTCATCTATGGATTGTACACATTTTGCTTCTGTAGGGACTTTAAACCCCCACGACCGTGCTTTTTCTAAATTATCAAATTGAGAAGTAATTCCTGTATGATCTCCAACAATACTGTACAAAAGACATTGCAGTGGACGTTTTGCCACTTCGCCACTGTCTTGTAATTTCAAACTTCCAGAAGCGGTATTTCTTGGATTTTTATAGGGCTCTTCACCCGCAGCAATACGCTCTTCATTCATCGCCTCGAATCCTTTAAAAGGTAAAATAATCTCTCCTCGAATTTCAAATTCATTTGGGTAATCTCCTTGAAGTTTAAGGGGTACAGATTTAATCGTTTTTATGTTTGCTGTCACGTCATCACCTTGTGTACCATCACCTCTTGTAAGCGCCTGAAAAAGCGTCCCATTTTTATAGGTTATACTGATAGATGCACCATCATATTTAAGCTCACATGTATACTGAATTGGACCATCTACCAATTTTTTTATGCGTGTTTCCCAATCTAATAAATCTTCTTTAGAATACGAATTATCCAAAGAATACATACGTTGTGAATGAACCACCGTTTGAAAGTTTTTTGTAACCTCTCCCCCTACTCGAAGTGTTGGAGAATTAGGATCATGCATTTCGGGATATTGTGCTTCCAGAGTTTGAAGTTGTTTTAACTTCATATCAAAATCAAAATCTGAAATTGTAGGGTTGTCCAAAACATAATAGTTATAGTTATGTTGGTGGAGCGCCTCACGCAGTTGAATAATTAATTCTTTATCAGTCATTTAGATAAAAATACTTGATTTTTTGGTGCTACTAAAATACTAAATTCCGTTAAGAAAAAAGAGAAATACACATTCAAAAACGACTTATTTTTTTTGTGCTTTTAGCATGCGGATCTTTCCAAATGTATCTTTTTTTAAAATTACATTTTGAAACAAAACCTCATCAAAAAGAGCTTTAGTTTCTGCTCCAAAGGCTTCATTGAGCTCTGCAAAACATAAGCCATTTTGAGAAAGATTCTTTTGAGCAATTTTACGTAACGCTTTATAAAAAATCAAAGGCGATGTATTGTCTACAAATAACGCCAAATGAGGTTCGTATTTCAATACATTATCTTTCATTTGTTTTTGTTCTTTTTCTAAAACATAGGGAGGGTTAGACACAATAATATCGAATTTTTTAGAGCTGTTCCATTCGAGCATATTAGAGGTTATAAAATTGATTTCTACATTATTTTTCTTTGCATTAAACCGTGCAATTTCTAGGGCTTCTGTGCTAATATCAAGGGCAAAAACCTGAGCATTAGGTAGGTTTTTGGCCAAGGCAATTGAAATACAGCCAGAGCCTGTACCTAAATCCAAAATTTTAGGCGTATCTGTTTTATTAAAATGTTCTAAAATCCATGCCACAAGTTCTTCTGTTTCGGGACGAGGAATGAGTACTGCTGGAGTTACTAAAAATTCTAATCCAAAAAAATAAGCGCATTCTAATATATATTGAATGGGTTCGTGATTTTTTAAACGATTCAATGCTTCATCAAAACGCTTGAACTCAACTTCAGAAATCTCCTTTTCATAATTGAGAACTATTTGATGGGGCTGCAATTGAAGATATGCTTCGCACAACCTTTGAAAAAAAACTTGACGCTCCGATGATGGATAGTATTCAAGTTCATTAGTAAAATTTTCTTTCAGCTCCCCTAGTGTCATTTTAATTTTTTTATCATCCATACACTGCAGTTATGGTGTCCTGTATTCCCCAAAGCGGTTTTGATTTCCAAAAATCCATTTCGTTTGTACAATTTGATGGCCGCTTCAAGCATTGGAATGGTTTCTAAATAACATGTTTTAAACCCAAAAGAGAGTGCTGCTTCTAGACATCGGTCCATTAATTGTTGCCCCATGCCCTGACCCCGCATTTTGGGAGCACTATACATTTTTTGAAATTCGCAAACTTCTTGATCGTAATTTCTAAGAGGTTTTATACCTGCTCCACCTATAATTTCTCCATCCATTTCTACCACAAAGTATACAGAACGATCAGTATTGTAGGCTTCAAACATTTTTGACGTTTCGGGGTCTTCGTATGCAGTTCCTTCTAAAGGAATCTTCAATTCCAAAAAAGCTGACCTGATGACCGATTCGATTTGTGCATTATCCTCTTTTTTGATTTCTCTAATTTGCATGTCTAATATCCCCACAATTAATCTTATTTTTGTAGTTTCGAAGATACGTATAACACCATTGAAAATAAAAGTTTTTTCGTTATTGAAGATTCAAAATACATAAAACGCTGTTTAGAAATTGCCAAAAGAGGATTGGGCCATGCTGCCCCAAACCCTGCTGTGGGTTGTGTCATTGTTTATGACAACAAAATTATTGGTGAGGGGTATACCAGCGCATATGGTGGTGCACACGCAGAAGTCAATGCCATTTCATCTGTTGCAAACAAAAGCCTATTGGCCAAATCCACACTATATGTCACACTCGAACCATGTTGTCATCATGGTAAAACACCTCCATGTACCGACCTTATTATAAAGCACAAAATACCAAAAGTGGTAATAGGTTGTCTTGACACCAATAAAAAAGTAAGTGGAAAAGGAATCGAAGCACTCAAATTGGCAGGTTGTGAAGTTGTGGTTGGCCACTGTGAAAAACTATGCCAAGAGCACCACAGACGTTTTTTGACATTGCATAACAAAAAGCGTCCTTATATCATATTAAAATGGGCCGAAACAAAAAATGGATTTATTGCACCACCAGAAAAAACTACACAACGTCCTGTTTGGATCAGTTCTGATGAATCACGTCAACTGGTGCACCAATGGCGCTCCGAAGAACATGCCATTTTAGTTGGTGGAAATACCGTTTTAGAAGACAATCCAAGTTTGACAACTCGAAGGGTTTCTGGTCGGAATCCTATACGCATTGTCATTGATACTAAAGATAATTTGCAAAAATCATCTAATGTTTTTAATGATGAAGCTAAAACCATTGTATTATCATCAAAACATTTTAATTCGCAAAAACATATCGCCCAACAAATTTGCAATCACCTCTATAATTTAAATATTTTATCTGTAATAGTTGAAGGTGGACAAAAAACACTACAGCATTTTATTGATGAAAATCTTTGGGACGAAATGAGAGTTTTCAAAGGAAATATAGAATATAAAGACGGTATTAAAGGGCCATCTCATACACTGAAACATCAACTAAAAAAAAGGATTTTAAAGGATGAGCTGCTGCTTTTTAAAAATGTATAATTTTAAAAACAGTAAATGTGCAAAAGACATTTGAATTTCAAACCATAGAAAGTAGTTCTAATGAAATCTTATATAAGGACAAAGGCAGTAAATTTTTTGGTTATGCAATTCCAATTTACAATGAAAATGATGTTAATGACACTATTGGACTACTAAAAGAAAAACACAGAACAGCTGGTCACTTTTGTTATGCTTATCGATTGGGAGCTGATGGGGATATATATAAAGTATCGGATGATGGCGAACCAAACAATAGTGCTGGAATGCCAATTTTAGGACAGCTACAAGCCAAGAATATTACCAATACTCTTGTTGTGATTGTTCGGTATTTTGGAGGCACAAAACTTGGCGTTGGCGGACTTATTTCAGCCTACAGAACTGCGGCTAAACATAGTTTGGATGAATGTAAAATCACAACCCGACATATAAAAGAAAAAATCTTAGTTCGCTTTTCATATAGCGAACTTAGTCACGTCATGCGAATTGTAAAAAAATTTAGTCTAACGATTTTAGAACAGCATCAAGAATTGGAATGTTGGCTAAAAATTTTGGTCAAAAAAAGGGATTTAGAATTGGTTAAGACTGCATTTAAAACACATCACAAAATCAAGCTTGAAATTTTTAACGATTAATTTTGCAGTTTGTCTAAAAAATAGTCAGGACAGCGCATGGGTAAACGCGTTTTTGTGTCCACAAAAACTAACTTTGTATAAGCTTTTGTTAACAACTCATCACGTTCATTATAAAGTTCATATTCAAATTCAATAGAAGCTTTTGGAAGTTTTAATAATGTTGTTTTTATCGTTAAAATTTCATCATAAAATGCTGGTTTACTGTAACTTATATTCAAAACAACAACTGGAAGCATAATGCCTTGGGCTTCCATTTCTTTATAAGAAAAACCTAATGAAGACAACCATTCTATACGACCAATCTCAAAATATTGAGCATAATTTCCATGATATACAACGCCCATTTGGTCTGTTTCTCCGTATCGAACTTTAACTTTTGTTTGGTGACTTTTCATTAAAAAATTTATATATTTATAGCTGCATAATTTAAACGAAAAAAAAATAAAATTTCCTGTATTTTTAATTTTTTTTTTTGAAATTTTGTTTACATATTTGTCATGGATAAAAAATTAACCACATCCCCAAAGTGTTGACATTTTTAGCCACTAACTAACTAAAAAATTTTACAGAAAAAATGAATTACACTGCGCAATCGGTATGGGGCAACTGTCTTAAATTTATTAAGGACAACATTCAACCTCAGGCATACAAAACATGGTTCGAACCCATTGTTGCAGTGAAATTAGCAGATCAATCTTTAAGCATTCAAGTTCCTAGTAAATTTTTCTATGAATGGCTTGAAGAACATTATGTAAAAATCCTAAAAGTTGCTTTGACAAAGGAATTGGGTGAAGATGCAAAACTGGTCTACATTATTAAGATGGAAAATACCTACGGCAATAAGCAACCTTTTACTGAAAAAATACCTAGTTCAAATCGTTCAGCAATTCAATCACAAAGAGCGGACATTCCTCTTAAAAATAAAAATCCAGAGCTCAAGAATCCTTTTATTATCCCTGGCATCAGAAATATAAAAATTGAATCTCAGCTCAATCCAACCTATACTTTTGAAAATTTCTTAGAAGGAGATTCTAACAGATTGGCAAGAAATGCAGGAATTGCTGTCGCCAATAAGCCCGGTGGAACATCATTTAATCCACTGCTTGTTTTTGGGGGTGTTGGTTTGGGAAAAACACATTTAGCTCACGCTATTGGTGTGGATATTAAAGATAAATATCCTGAAAAAACGGTTCTTTATATCTCTGCAGAAAAATTTACACAGCAATATATAGAGTCTGTAAAAAAGAATAACAGAAATGATTTTATTCATTTTTATCAAATTATTGATGTCCTTATAATAGATGATGTTCAATTTTTATCTGGAAAGTCAGGTACACAAGATGTATTTTTCCATATTTTTAATCATTTGCACCAAAACGGCAAGCAAGTTATTTTAACAAGCGATAAAGCACCTGTTGATATGCAAGATATTGAACAGCGTTTGTTATCTCGATTCAAATGGGGACTTTCGGCTGAGCTACAAAAACCAGATTTTGAAACACGTGTTTCGATTATAAAAAATAAACTCTACAGAGATGGTGTTGAAATGCCAGATGATATTGTGGAATATGTTGCTAAAAACATTAAAACAAACGTTAGAGAATTGGAAGGTGCTATCATTTCATTAATTGCACAATCCTCATTTAATAAAAAGGAAATTACACTATCTCTTGCTAAAGAAATCGTTGAGAAGTTTGTTAAAAATACAAAACGAGAAGTTTCTATAGATTATATCCAAAAAATAGTTTCAGATTATTTTCAAATGGATGTCGATACACTTCAATCCAAAACAAGAAAACGACATATTGTTCAAGCCCGCCAACTTGCAATGTTCTTCGCCAAGAAATTTACCAAAGCTTCATTGGCAAGTATTGGATCTCAAATTGGACAACGAGACCATGCCACTGTTCTTCATGCATGCAAAACAGTAGACAATCTGTCCTCAACAGATAAGCAATTTAGAAAATATGTTGAAGATTTAACGAAAAAGCTGTCTGTATAAATCACAATTTATGACCAAAATTCTAATGGTTTGCTTAGGGAATATCTGCCGATCTCCTTTGGCCGAAGGAATTATGAGGTCAAAACTTTCAAGTACTCATTTTTTTATAGACTCTGCAGGAACAAGTGGATTTCATTCTGGTAATGCTCCCGATCCACGCTCCATTGAAGTCGCTCAAAAAAACGGTTTAGACATTTCACAACAAAAATCAAGGCCATTTAGGGCTTATGATTTAGAAGAGTTTGATGTTATTTTTGTAATGGATAAGGCAAATTATCGTGATGTTATTCGGCATGTACAAAATGAGGATGAACGCCAAAAGGTAAAACTCATTTTGAATTATCCAAATTCAGAAACAAAAGAAGTACCAGACCCCTATTATGGTGGAAAAAATGGTTTTGATCATGTATACAATTTACTTGAAAAAGCCTGTACCTTTCATAGCAATCAATTAATTTCTGAACAATGAGTGGAAAATTATACCTAATTCCCAACACATTAGGCGATGTAGCACCATTGGAAACAATGCCTATTTCTATAAAAAAAATCATTGAAGAAGTTGATATTTATATTGTAGAGAACGAAAAATCTGCCCGACGATTTATCAAATCTGTGAGCGCATCAAAACCTCAATCAGAATTAAGATTATTCCCTTTAAATAAATTTACTGCGCCTTCTGAAATACCAACCTATCTACAGCCTTGCAAGCAAGGCATTTCTGTAGGACTTATTTCTGATGCTGGATGTCCAGGAGTAGCTGATCCAGGTTCAGAAGTTGTACGTTTGGCACATCAAAATTCTATTGAAGTCGTTCCTTTGGTAGGGCCTTCTTCTATTTTATTAGCCATGATGGCCTCTGGAATGAATGGTCAAAATTTTGCTTTCAACGGCTATCTTCCAATTGATAAAAATGAGCGAAAAACAAAATTAAAACAATTGGAAAAACGTTCTTTTGAGGAACAACAGGCACAATTGTTTATTGAAACGCCTTATCGTAACCAAAAGCTACTTGAAGATATGTGTCGGATTTTACACCAAAACACACGTATTTGTTTAGCGATTGATTTGACACTTCAAACAGAGTATATCAAAACACAAAAAGTTTCGCAATGGAAAACTACAAAAATAGAGTTCCATAAAAGACCAACGCTATTTATTATTCAAAAAGACTAGAAATTATTTCCTATAAAAGCTTTGCTTTTGGACGACGATTTGGTACTATAAATGAAGTGTCGTAAGAAGAAAAATTACGTATATAAGATTCAATTTCTGTACCAAAAGCATCCGTAAATCCAATGGCGCCATAGCTTCTCAAATAGCGTTTTACATTGCCTGCACCAGCCAAATGTGCAGCAGCCAAAATACCTGATTCTGTAACTACAGTGCCATTGACTTTGTGTCCAACAAAACGTTTGATGTCTCTTCTTAAAATCCACTTATTACGTTTTACATTGGCTAAAAAAGCTTTTTCTTGAAGTTTTGGATTGTTCAAAAACTCATATGAATTATAAATTCCTATTAGTTTTAAGGTTGAAGCCCCAAACTGGTATTTTCCTAAATATCCCAAAGCGTTAACAACAGTGTATTTTCCTTGAGACTCTTTAAATGCTATGGCTTCTTTAAAACCAACATAGGAACGGTCTAAAAAGATATAGTTTTCTGTGATAAATTCCTCTACCTTTTCATCAGGAATGTATGGTGACAGATTGTAGTTATAAGTAATAGTAGGGGTGTTTTTCAATGGAACTATTTCATTTTCAAGAGGTGTTGTAGCTCCAAGAAAGATAAAACATATAACTAGAGTCAATATAAGGGGCAAAATATGTTTAATCGTTTTCATTGTTTTTAATTTTAAGCAAAAGCTATTTTTAAAAAACAATGCAAAGATACGAAAAAATAAAAAATGCTGAAAATCAATGAGTTACGTTAGTTTTTAACTCCTTTTTCATTTAAATAATTATGATAGGAACGTGCATTATTATTGTGGTCAGAAAGTGTCTCTGCAAACTTATGGAACCCTGGACGGTTTCGATCTGCAGCAAAATAGAAAAATTTATGCTGTTCATAATTTAAAACAGCATCTATAGCAACCAAATCGGGCATGGCAATAAGTCCTGGAGGTAGCCCCTTATACATATAAGTATTGTATGGCGATTTTATTGCTTTGTGTTTATTGAGGACACGCTTAATGATTTTATTTTTATACTCTGGCAATTTGTAGGCTGCAAATTTTAAGGTGGGGTCGGCTTGCAATGGCCACCCATTTTTCAATCTATTTATATACACCCCAGCCACACGTTTTTGTTCACTTTTTTGCTTAGATTCCTCCTGAACGATAGCTGCAAGAATTGCAACTTCTGTTGGCGATAAGCCCATATTTTTTGCTTTATCTTGACGTTTTTTATTCCAAAAATTACGATAAGATTTAAGCATTTTTGCTCTAAATTTTTCTGGAGAAGTGTTCCAAAAAAACTCATAACTGTTGGGTAAATACATAGCAAGAGCTGTTTCAGAAGTGAAGCCATGGTCTTTTAAAAACTCTTTATCTGCAAAGGCTTGAATAAGAGATAAGCTATCGGGTTCAATTTGATTTGAAATTCTTTTGGCCAAGACTTCTAGACTGTGCTGATTATTAAAAGTAATTTTGATAGGGCTATTTTGACTTCTAATAGATTTTATTATATCATTATTGGTCATGCCTTTTGTAATCCGATAGCGCCCGGGTTTAACATTTGTTGTATACTTTTTTTGTTGAGCAAGTATATCAAATTTCTCAATATCCTTTAGCAAAGGTTCTAAATCAGATTTAACTTCTTGATAACTCGCTCCAGTTGAGATAAAAATGTAAGCCTCTTTTCCATTAAACGCTGTATTGGGAACTAACATAATGGAATAGATATAATAAGAAAAATATGCAATGGCCACAAGGCCAAACAAAACAAGTGAAATGGCAATTTTTTTGATATTCATAGTTTAATTTGAGATTGAAATTGTACCTTCAAAAACTGATATTGCTGAACCAGATAGCCACACATTATTATAAATTTTACCATCAAAATTAAAAGAAACCTGAAGTTGACCTCCTCTTGTCTCAAGAATGACATTTTCTGAATCCGTTTGCTTAGTATGATGCATTGCTATCGCAGCAGCAGTTGCCCCAGTACCACAAGACAAGGTTTCATCTTCTACTCCACGTTCATAGGTACGAATAGCAAATGTGTTCTGATGTATTTGTTTTAAAAAGTTGACATTAATTCCCTCATCTAAAAAAAGAGAACTGCGACGAATTTTCATTCCTTCAGTCTTAACATCCAATGTATCAATATCCGATTTCAAAGTCACATAGTGTGGTGAGCCAGTATCCAAAGTTGTGTAGTCTTGTTGTATATGAATTTCGTTTACAGATTGCATTTTAAGATGAATATTTAGTCCCTCAATACGCGCATCGTGAGGGCCATCTATTGCCAAAAACGTTGTGTGTTGTTCAACAATTCCAAGTTGTTTGGCAAATGCAGTAATGCATCGTCCACCATTGCCACACATGGTACTTTCATTACCATCCGCATTAAAATACACCATCCTAAAATCATAGTTTGGAGTATTTTCCAACAAAATTAGTCCATCGGCACCAATGCCAAAACGGCGGTCGCAAAGTTGTGCAACAAGTTTGGTATTATTTTTGTCAAAGATTTGTGTACGATTATCAATCATCACAAAATCATTTCCGGTGGCTTGATATTTGTAAAACTTTAGTGTCATATTCCTTGCAAATATATGAATATTTATATGGAACTTTTCACTGTTAAAAGAGCGTTAAATTTTTATGTAACACTCAATAAAAAAATTAATTTTAAGTTATATTTATTTAAGAATTTAAACATCAAGATCATGAAAAAACTATTCACTTTATTAGCAGTATCGGCTCTTGGTGGTGCAATGACCCTTGGCGTCTACACCCAATTGCAGCCAAAAAATGAAAATCAAACCGAGAATAAGATCTCTTCATTACCTTTTGTGCAAGCAGTAAACTATTCTCCAACAGCAAATGGAGGCACCAATGTAGATTTTACAACGGCAGCAGAAAAAACATTAAATGCCGTGGTTCATGTGAAGAACACAACAATAAGCAGAGGATATACCTCTTTTGAAGATTTATTTTTTGGTCGTCCACAAAGTCGTGAACAAATTGGTACAGGTTCGGGAGTAATCATTTCTCCAGATGGTTATATCATTACTAATAATCATGTGATTGATGGTGCTCAATCTATAGAAGTGACAACCAATGACAATAAAATTTTCGAAGCTGAGCTTGTAGGAACAGACCCTTCAACAGATATTGCATTATTAAAAATTGATGCAAATACAGAATTAAGCTATACCACTTTTGGTGATAGTAATAGTACAAGAGTTGGGGAATGGGTTTTGGCTGTTGGCAATCCTTTTAATTTAACCTCAACAGTAACGGCTGGAATTATTAGTGCAAAATCTAGAGATTTATCTGGTAGAAATACACAATCCTTTATTCAAACAGATGCTGCAGTTAATCCTGGAAATTCTGGTGGAGCATTAGTAAATATTCACGGAGACCTTATAGGAATCAATACCGCAATTTCTTCTCAAACGGGCTCATATATTGGCTATTCTTTTGCTGTTCCAAGTAATATTGCTCGAAAAGTTGTAAGTGATATTATGGAATATGGAAATGTTCAAAATGGTATTTTGGGTGTCATAGGCCAGGAACTCAATAGTAAAAATTCTGAAGAATTTGGAATTGACGAAACAGAAGGATTTTATGTTAGCGAAGTTCAAAAAAATAGTGGAGCGGAAATTTCTGGTATTCAACAAGGTGATGTTATTAAAAGCATCAATGGTGTAAAAATTTCAAAATTTTCTGATTTACGTGGATTTTTAAATACAAAAAGCCCAGAGGACATAGTAGAAGTTACATTAAAAAGAGATGATGAAATTAAAATTGTAAACGTTACCCTTGAAAGATTGACAACCATAGACGTCCCAATTATTGGAACATTAAAAGAGCTTAGCCCATCAGAGCTAAAAGCAAGAGATAGTGAGTATGGTTTGTTGTTGCAAGAATTATCAACTTACAACAAAGAAGACTGGGTTGCCGATGGTGTTGATGAAGGAAGTCTAATTATTGCTATAAACGATATTAAAGTCAACTCTATTTCGGATGTAAAAAAGGCTCTAAAGGAGTACTCCAACAGGGTATTACGACTTACGGTCGTCAAAAATAACGGTGAAAAAATGGTGTATCGCTTTAGATAAATTAAAGACATATAATCTATAAAAATCACTCATTTATTTATGGGTGATTTTTTTTTAAATATTATTTACGAAAACGTTATAGTTATTATACTTTTGCAGTAATTTTATAACAAACATTTTTAGATTTATGTCAAATAATGCCTCCTACGAAAAAGAAATAGCTTTACAAACCAACTGCAGAAAATCGGCTGTTGAATTTATAAAAATTGTAAATGACTTATGGTATGATGATGCCATTGAACTGGTTATTTTCAGAAATCAACTAATCGACAAAAATGTTAATGAAATTTTACGACTTCACGATTATGCAAGTGCATTTGTGAATAAACCAATCTCTATTTTTGACGCTGTTGAAGTGGCAAGAGCCATTCAAAATTTACGCCTTCCTCCATCAAAAATTGACATCGGAAAACTAACCTATGAATTTCACAAAAAAGCCCCTGAACATAACGATGTTTTTACGTTTATTTCAAATCAATTAAAAGCACACAAAAAACAGAAAAACATTACTCCAAGAGATGTCGTTTTATATGGTTTTGGTCGAATTGGACGTTTGGTCGCTAGAGAATTGATGCTCAAGAATGGCAAAGGAAGTCAATTGCGACTACGTGCTATTGTAACTCGAGGAGCAGTCACCAAAGAAGTCTTGGAAAAACGGGCCACATTATTGAGTAATGACTCCGTTCATGGAGAATTTCCTGGGACTGTTCATGCAGATTTTAAAAAAAATGCGCTCATTATTAATGGAACAACAGTCCATATTATTTCTAGTAATGCACCAGAAGACATAAATTATACAGCATATGATATTAAAAATGCGTTAGTGATAGACAATACTGGAGCGTTTCGAACAAAAGAAGCACTTGAGCGTCACTTACAAGCCAAAGGCATTGAAAAAGTTCTGCTTACTGCACCTGGAAATGGGATTCCAAATATTGTTTATGGAGTCAATCAAACTAAATACAACCCCAAAGAACATTCTATTTTTTCAGCAGCATCTTGTACCACAAATGCTATAACGCCTATTCTAAAAGTAATGGATGATGCTTTGGGTGTAGCATATGGTCACCTCGAAACCATTCATGCCTATACCAACGATCAAAATTTAGTGGACAATATGCACAAAAAATACCGCCGTGGTCGTGCTGCAGCACTCAATATGGTTATTACCGAAACTGGCGCTGGAAAAGCGGTAAGCAAAGCCCTACCAAATCTTGAGGGTAAGCTCACGTCCAATGCTATTAGAGTCCCTGTGCCCAATGGAAGTTTAGCAATTTTAAACCTAGAATTATCCAAGAAAACAACATTACAAAAACTCAATAATCTTCTCAAACAACATGCACTTGAAGGCCCTTTGGTAGAACAAATAAAATATGAATTGAGTGATGAATTGGTATCAAGTGATATTGTAGGGAGCAGTGCACCAGCAATTTTTGATAGCAAGGCAACTATTGTTAGAGACAGTGGAAAGAATGTAGTCCTATATATTTGGTATGACAACGAATATGGCTACAGCCACCAAGTGATTCGTTTAGCAAAATACATGGCAGAAGTTAGACGGTTTACCTACTATTAGAAAACAAGACAATAAGCCTAATTCACTTATATTTGTAATCAAATTTATGTGTTATGCGCATCGACATTATTAGTGTGGTTCCCGAATTGCTCAAAAGCCCGTTTGAAGCCTCTATTCTCAAACGTGCTATAGAAGCCAATTTAGTAGACGTATATGTTCACAACCTTAGAGACTACACTACCGATAATTATAAGTCTGTAGATGACTATCAATTTGGAGGTGGTGCAGGAATGGTGATGACTATTGAACCCATTGACAAATGTATTACTAAATTAAAAGCAGAACGTAATTATGACGAAGTCATATATATGACTCCAGATGGTGAAGTATTAAATCAGAGCATGGCCAATCAATTATCGCTCAAAGGAAATCTGATTATTTTATGTGGGCATTATAAAGGTGTAGACCAGCGTGTACGCGATCATTTTATTACCAAAGAAATTTCTATTGGTGACTACGTTCTTTCGGGTGGCGAATTGGGTGCAGCGGTATTATGCGATGCTATTATTCGACTCATTCCTGGTGTATTGGGTAATGAAACCTCTGCCCTCACAGATTCTTTTCAAGACAATCTTTTGGCACCGCCTATTTACACCCGACCACGTTCCTATAAGGGATGGGATGTCCCTGAATTGTTGTTTAGTGGTAATTTTCCTGAAATAGAACAATGGCGTGAAGCCAAAGCCCTTGAACACACAAAATCCCGTAGACCAGATTTGTTGGGCTCTGAAGGTGAGAAAGATTAATTTTTTTGTATCTTAGCTTAGAGAATAAACACCAAATCTATTCGACTATCATAAGCCAAAAAAATGGACCCATAGATTTGGTCTAACCCTAAAAATCTATTGTTATGGAACAACCTAAAAACAAAAACTACAAACCTTATTTATTTATTTTTCTATTACTCTCTACGTTTTCAATAATGATTCTCGCCATCGAAGAAGGGCTTAAAAACTTAGCAGTTGCTGAGACAATCACAGGGGTACTCATTATTGGTTATGGCCTATTTAGTGTACTCTATGTCACTGGAAAATAGGTGTTTTAAACAAAGTATTTCTATAACTTAAAGTTATAATAGTCAAAGGAAGTACAAAAAGTTAATTAAAAATTGTAATCATTTAATTATTGTTTATATTTGCACCCACTTTTGGATCAACCTCTAGCGAAAATCGTACATGTTGCTTCAAAGAAATTCATAAAATAATAACTATGGAATCCTTAATTAAATTCGTACAAGACGAGTTTGTAACCAAAAAAGACTTCCCAGAATTTTCTGCTGGAGATACTATCACTGTTTATTATGAAATTCGTGAGGGACAAAAAGTAAGAACTCAGTTTTTCCGAGGTGTAGTACTTCAAAAAAGAGGAACTGGAACTTCTGAAACATTTACCATCAGAAAAATGTCTGGAACTATTGGTGTAGAGCGTATCTTCCCAATGAATTTACCAGCTTTACAAAAAATTGAAGTGAACAAACGTGGAAAAGTTCGTAGAGCTCGTATTTTCTATTTTAGAGAATTGACTGGTAAAAAAGCAAGAATTAAAGAAAGAACACGATAGTTCTTCAATCATATTTTATAAATGAAGTGCAGTAGAAATACTGCACTTTTTTTTGTTAAAAAATTAATATTTATCTAAAAAAGTAAGTACGATTTGCAGATGTTACAAAAATGTTAATTTTCTTCGAGTTTTAAGAGAAGAAGAAAATTGATTTATTTATATTTGTGGGCTTTTTATAAGCCACTATTCAAACAAAAAATAATTTCCTCGAATGGCAAAAATCATATATACAATTACCGATGAAGCACCTGCATTAGCAACACGCTCTTTTCTCCCTATTGTTTCTTCGTTTTTAGAACCTTTCGGCGTTTCAATAGAAACCAAAGACATTTCTCTTGCAGCACGTATTCTTTCTGTGTTTCCTGAATTTCTTAACAAAGAACAAGTTGTTGAAAATGCACTAAGTAATTTGGGAGAAATCGTCAAATCTCCTGAAGCCAATGTGATTAAGCTGCCCAATATTAGTGCTTCAATTCCACAATTAAAAGAAGCTATTGAAGAATTACAATCTAAAGGGTATAATATCCCAAATTATCCTGAACAACCTAAAAATGAGGAAGAAAAAAATATAAAATCACGCTACGACAAGATTAAAGGGAGTGCTGTAAATCCTGTTTTAAGAGAAGGAAATTCTGATCGTAGAGCACCAAAAGCAGTAAAAAATTACGCCAAAAAAAACCCACATAGCATGGGGGCTTGGAGTCCAGATTCTAAAACTCATGTGGCTACAATGTCCGCTGGCGATTTTGCACATAACGAACAATCTGTAACAAGAACATCGGCCACTGAAGTTAGCATTGTACACACAAACAAAGAAGGAAAACAAACAGTTCTCAAGCAAAATATTGCTCTTCTTGAAGGTGAGATTTTTGATGCAACTGTCATGAGCGTGGACGCTCTAAAAGCATTTCTTAAAGCTCAAATAGAAGATGCAAAAACTTCAGGTGTATTGCTTTCATTGCACATGAAAGCCACCATGATGAAGGTTAGTGACCCTATTATTTTTGGGCATGCTGTTCGCCTATATTTTGATGATGTTTTTACAAAACATGAGGCAATTTTAAAGCAAAACGGCATCAATCCAAATAATGGTTTTGGGAACGTTCTAGAAAAAGTTCAGAACCTTGAGAGTCCATTACGGGAAACCATTCAAGCCGATTTTGAAAAGGCACTTCATTTGGGACCAGATTTGGCAATGGTCAATTCTGAAAAAGGTGTTACCAATTTACACGTCCCTAGTGATGTGATTATTGATGCCTCGATGCCAGCCATGATCCGTACTTCTGGCCAAATGTGGAATGCCAAAGGAGAACTTCAGGATACTAAAGCTATTATTCCTGATAGCAGTTACTCTGGGATTTATACTGCAACTATTGATTTTTGTAAAAAACATGGTGCATTTGATCCTACATCAATGGGAACTGTACCTAATGTAGGGCTTATGGCGCAAAAAGCTGAAGAATACGGTTCTCACGACAAAACTTTTGAAATTGAAGCAGAAGGAGTTGTTGAAATTATCGATAAAAACGGCCATACACTCACTTCACATCAAGTTAAAAAAGGTGATATTTGGCGTATGTGTCAAGTCAAAGATGCACCAATTCAAGATTGGGTAAAATTAGCCGTTACACGTACTCGAACTTCACAAACACCTGCCGTTTTTTGGTTGGATAAAAATCGTGCACATGATGCTGAACTCATAAAAAAAGTTGAAAAATATCTTCAAAATCATGACCTTTCTGGACTAGAATTTAAGATTTTATCTCCAATTGAAGCCACACATTATACACTTGAACGTCTAAAAGATGGACTTGATACTATTTCTGTCACTGGAAATGTTTTACGTGATTATTTAACGGATTTATTCCCAATTTTGGAAGTAGGAACAAGTGCTAAAATGTTATCCATTGTTCCACTAATGAATGGTGGAGGCTTGTTTGAAACTGGTGCGGGTGGATCGGCACCAAAACATGTCGATCAATTTTTAGAAGAAAATCATTTACGTTGGGATTCTTTAGGCGAGTTTTTAGCTTTAGCAGTATCTCTTGAGCATTTTAGTCAAGTTCATAACCACCCAAAAGCAGCAATTTTAGGGGCAACACTTGATGACGCGACAGAACAACTTTTATTACAAAAAAAATCCCCCTCAAGAAAAGTAAATGAACTTGACAACAGAGGAAGTCATTTTTACTTAACACTTTTCTGGGCAGAAGCTTTAGCAGAACAAAATGAGGATTTAGAACTTAAAACTGCTTTTAGTACTGTTGCTAAGCAACTCAAAGCAAATCAAGAAAAAATTCTTGAAGAGTTAATTGATGTACAAGGCAAAGCTGTTGATGTTGATGGATACTATCTTCCAAACGAAGAAAAAGTTGGAAAAGCCATGCGTCCAAGTGCAACGTTTAATGCGATTTTAAATTTATAAAACATACTCAAAGTTATGTTAAAAGCACCTCAATGAGGTGCTTTTTTATTTAGTTTTACGACATAAATTTATGTATATTCATGAGATTAATAGGCCTGTTTTTGACAATCGCTGCATTCGGATTTTCTCAAAATCAATTTACGCTTAGCGGAACAATTTATGAAACTGAAGGACAAGAAACCCTTATTGGGGCCACTATTATTTTTCCAGAACTCAATACAGGAACAACCACAAACGAATATGGTTTTTATTCCATTACTCTAGAAGCTGGAACTTATAAAGTACTTATAAGTTATATCGGATTTGAATCCATAAACCAAACCATATCGTTGAATGAAAACAAAACACTAAATTTCAGTTTAGGCGAAGCTGCGGATACTTTAGAGGAAGTTGTTTTGGAAACCAATGTTGAACGCATCAATATTAAAACCCCTCAAATGAGTGTTAATGCACTAACAGCTAGTACCATAAAACAAATTCCTGTAGTATTTGGCGAGGCCGATGTTATCAAATCAATCACACTTCTTCCAGGTATTTCCAATGGCGGTGAAGGCTCTGGAGGATTTAATGTTCGTGGCGGTTCTACTGACCAAAACTTGGTCCTTTTAGATGAAGCTACACTCTTTAATACTTCGCATTTATTTGGATTTTTCTCGGTTTTTAATCCCGATGCAGTAAAGGACATAAAGTTATACAAAGGGGGTATTCCTGCTAAATATGGTGGGCGCGTAGCCTCGGTTTTAGATATTTACCAAAAAGAGGGGAACAAAAACGAATTTCATGGTAATGGTGGTATTGGATTAGTGGCAAGTAGAGTTTTGCTCGAAGGTCCGCTAAAAAAAGAAAAAGGATCATTTTTATTGGGTGGTCGATCAACCTATGCACATTTATTTTTACCGATTTTTGATATCGACAATATTGCTTATTTCTATGATTTAAATACAAAACTGAGCTACCGACTTGATAAAAACAATAAAATCTATTTGTCAGGCTACTTTGGTCGTGATGTCTTTAATGTGTCCAATAGTTTTGAAAATACTTATGGCAACACGGTAGTTAATTTCCGTTGGAATCATTTATTTTCAGATCAATTATTTTCTAATCTATCATTGATTTATTCCGACTATTATTATGGTTTAGACTTGAATTTTGTGGGATTTGAATGGAATTCAGGCATTCAAAATATGAATATCAAATACGATTTAAAACATTATTTCAAAGATCGTTACACTCTAGAATATGGATTGCATAGCACTTACTATACGTTTAATCCTGGTGTGATTCAACCCAACGGGCCAACATCGGGCATCAACCGAGAAGAATTAACTAAAAAATATGCTTTTGAAAATGCCATTTACTTAGATGTTAAACAGCAACTCAGCGATAAATTATCTTTAAGTTATGGTGCACGATTGAGTAGCTTTTTACGTCTAGGTCAAAAAGAACTGAACACATATGATAATGATTTGGCCGTAGCCTTTAATCCTAATTTACAGATATATGAATCCGTAGAACCCAATGGAACAATCAATACATCAAGTGGAAAAGTAGAAAAATCATTTTTAAATATCGAACCAAGAGTCGCAGCATCCTATTTGCTCACAGAGGATAGTTCTATAAAAATCAGCTATAACCGAATGGCTCAATATTTACATTTACTTTCCAACACCACCGCGCCAACGCCTTTGGATGTTTGGACTCCTAGTGGCAAATACATACAACCACAATTGTTGGACCAAGTTGCTTTGGGGTATTTTATAAATTATGACAATTACAGTTTTGAGATAGAAACATTTTATAAAAAAACCAAAAACCGTATCGATTACATTGATGGCGCCAATTTGATTGCCAATAAAGCCATAGAACAAGTCTTATTAAATGGTCGATCCAGGGCTTATGGATTAGAATTTTTACTCCGTAAAAACAAAGGGCGTATCAAAGGGTGGTTGGCCTATACCCTTTCAAAATCTGAACAACAAACCCCAGGACGAAATGCCAACGAGCCGGGTATCAATAATGGCAACTGGTACAACACCCCTTTTGATAGAACACACGATATTTCCATAACCTCAAGCTATGAACTCAACAAAAAATGGAAATTGAATGCCAATTTCTTATTTCAAACTGGACAAACCACCACCTACCCCAACGGTCAGTATACTTACAACGGCCTTGTAATTCCAACTTACGAAGCCCGAAATTCTAGCCGACTACCCGCCTACCATCGACTAGATTTTTCTGCAACTTACACCCCAAAACCCAATAAAAACAAAGGTTGGCGTGGCGAATGGGTATTTAGTGTATACAATCTGTATAACAGAAGAAATGCACAATCCCTAAATTTTAGACAAAACCTAGAAACCGGTCAAAATGAAGCTCTAAAGCTCTCTATTTTTGGTGCTATTGGTGCAGTCACATATAATTTTAAATTTTAGTCCATGAAAAAAATCATTTTATACCTATGTATTGGCTCTTTAACCTTAGCATGTGAAGACGTGATAGATTTAGACTTAAACACCGCAGCGCCTCGATTGGCCATTGATGCACGACTAAAAGTGAATCCAAACGAGCAGTTTACACAACTGATAAAACTTAGCTTAACTGGTGGATTTTATAACCAAAATACAACTGTTGTAACTAATGCCAATGTTCAGCTTTTGGATCTCACCAATAGCACCATCCACACTTTTATACACGATTCAAATACTCCTGGAAATTACACCTTGAACTTTATTCCAAGTTTAAATACCAACTATAAATTAACCATCAATTACAACAACGAAGTTTATGAATCTTCTGTAGAACAACTGATGCCTACAGTACCCATTGACAATTTGGAACAAGGGGGCGAAACTTTATTTCAAGGCGATGAAAAAGAAGTTTTAGTCACCATTACTGATGATGGTAGTCGTGAAGATTATTATATTTTTGATTTTGGCTATAATTTATTTTTGGCCACTAAAGATGAATTTTACCAAGGAAACAGTTTTACATTTTCATATTTCTATGATGATTTAGAGGCTGGAGATACCGCAGAAATTTCTATATATGGTGCCAATGAACGCTATTTCAATTTTATGACCGCTATTATAGAACAAACCGAAGAAGGGGGCGATCCTTTTGACACCACACCAACTACTGTACGCGGAAATCTCTACAACATTACAAACCCAAGCCAGTACCCTTTGGGGTACTTTAGCATTGGTGAAACCTACAGTGCAAGTTTGTTGTTGGAATAAAAAGTCCGACAAAAAAGCTATTTTTGTATATGGACTTTACAAAAACCACAGAACAAGACTCGCATTATAACCATTTGGAGCAAAAGTCCATTGCAGAACTGCTAAAGGCCATCAATACCGAGGATCACAGCGTACCAAAAGCGGTTAATAAGGCGTTGCCACAAATTGAAATTTTAGTCAAAAATGTAGTCCAACAACTACAATTGGGTGGGCGTTTGTTTTATATGGGAGCAGGAACAAGTGGACGTCTGGGGATTTTAGACGCTTCTGAATGTCCGCCAACTTTTGGTGTCTCACATGTTGTAGTGATAGGACTAATTGCAGGTGGCGATTCCGCTATACGAAAAGCCGTAGAGTTTGCCGAAGACGATACCAAACAAGGATGGAAAGACCTTCAAGGTTACAACATCACACCCAGCGATATAGTGGTGGGCATTGCCGCTTCTGGAACAACACCCTATGTGGTAGGCGCTTTAGAACAGTGTAACCAACACCATATCCCAACAGGCTGTATCACTTGTAACGCCGGAAGTCCATTGGCCAAAACCGCACAATTCCCTATTGAAGTGGTGGTTGGACCAGAAGTCGTTACAGGGAGTTCACGGATGAAAGCTGGAACAGCACAAAAACTCATTTTAAATATGATTACCACTACTGCAATGATTCAGTTAGGACGAATAAAAGGCAATAAAATGGTAGACATGCAACTCAGCAACCATAAATTAGTAAACCGTGGAACACGAATGCTAATGAACGAATTAAATATTTCTGAACATGAGGCCAAAAGGTTGCTCGAAGAACACCAAAGTGTCCGTGCAGCCATCACTGCTTTTAAATCCTTATAACATGGAACAAAAACACACCAACAGACCATTGCTTGTCCAAGGACTAAAAACCATGGGACTAACCTTAGTGCTGCTTTTTCTGGGGCCTTTTTTACTGCATGCTGGGCTGTCTAACCCCGATAAACCCCTTTATATTCCACTAGTGGTGGCCGGAATTGTCCTTTGTGGACTAGCGATTTATATGGGTTTTAAAGGCATTAGAATTATAATGGACAGTATTTTTAAATAAAAAACTGCGCAAAAACAAAAAAACCCCCACAGTAATGTGAGGGTTTAATTAAAAAAAGGCGGTGACCTACTCTTCCACAAGTGTAGTACCATCGGCGCTAATGGGCTTAACTGCTCTGTTCGGGATGGTAAGAGGTG
>Ga0181562_10000800_pt1 | contig 25870 bp, 19 predicted proteins | sample 011ome_26_FD_139344 | JGI IMG/M metagenome (GOLD analysis project Ga0181562, IMG submission 139344) | Coastal salt marsh microbial communities from the Groves Creek Marsh, Skidaway Island, Georgia - 011511BT metaG (megahit assembly) | ecosystem: Environmental > Aquatic > Marine > Intertidal...
CGACGGCGGCGGCGGCGGCGGCGTGGACGATCGGTGGCGTGACGACGATGGGGACGACGCGTTGACGTGGGACGGCGATGGGCTGTGCGCCGAGGACGAGGACGAGGATGATGAGGATGAGGTTGATTCGTCGTTGGCGTTCGGGGCGCACGATAAAGCGGATGAAACGACGACGACGGGGCGCGCATATGCGGCGCTGACGACGTCTAAACCTGTGGGGGATGCGCGCGGTGCGGCCAAGGGCGTGGAGCTGTTCGGGACGGTGTTTACGCACGCCAAGGCGGGAATGGAGAATGTGGACGTGGAGCGCGTGAAGCGAATAATCTACGAAGCAACCGCCGGGACGCCGCATTACGAGAATGAACAGCGAAAGGAGCGACGAACTACGAAACGCATCGAGTTGATGAAAAAACGTGCGCGAGATGTGACGCAAGGGGAGTGGGAGGTTTGGGAGAGGTTGTCGGATGAACGCGCCGAGGCGGCGGAGGCGACGCGAGACGTCTCGAGGCGGTGGCTCGTGTGCGATATGGATGGATTTTATGCCGCGTGCGAAGAGTTGGCGAATCCGGCGTTGAAGACAGTGCCCATGGCCGTCGCTGCGGGTCCTAGTTCCGTGCTCACGACGGCGAATTACGTGGCAAGGAAGTTTGGCGTGCGCGCTGCGATGCCCGGTTTCATCGCCAAGAAATTATGCCCGGATTTGGTCTTCGTAAAGCCTGATTTCAAAAAGTACATCGCCGCCAGTCGAGCGTCGCGCACGGTGTTCGCACAGTACGATCCGAATTTTATCGCGGGTTCGCTCGACGAGGCGTACATCGAGGTGACAAAGTATTGCGAGGAACACGGCACGACGATGGAGTGTGTCGCGGAGGAGATTCGAGCCAAGGTGAAAGAGGCGACGGGCGGCTTGACGTGTTCTGTCGGCGGCGGGTATTCCAGACGCCTCGCAAAGGTATGCAGTGATTTCAACAAGCCAAATGGGCAGTATATACTCGAACCCACGCGCGAGGCGACGCTAAAGTTTCTTGAGGAGCTTCCAGTGCGCAAAATGTACGGCGTCGGAAAGACGCTCGAGCGCATGTTGATCGAATTTGGCGTCAAGACGTGCGGAGATTTACTCAAAAAGCGTGCAATTTTCCTCGCGCTGTTCACGCCAAAAGCATTCGAGTTCTTGCTTGGCGTCGCGCTCGGCATAGGTACCGAGTATCGCCCAAGTGAATCCGGCGAAGAGACTGGGAGGAAAGGCGTTTCGAAGAGCGAAACGTTTACGCCGACGAGCGATAAAACGTATCTCGACTCCAAGCTGACAGAGATGGCTACCGGCGTGGCGCTCGAGTGTCAATCGTTAAATCTTAAGGCTCGCATGGTGGCGATAAAACTCAAACGCCACACGTTCGACGTGATACAACGTCAAACTACTCTCGCTGGTCCAACAAACGATGTACAAACGATTGTCAATTCGGCGTTACGTTTGATGCGTAATGAAAACTCCATCGGTGCGGCGATGACACTTCGCCTGGTAGGCGTTCGTGCGTCTCAGTTTGACCACGAAGACGAGCTTCCCGAGGACCAGGCGAAAATTGAAAGCTTTCTACTGTCTCCGATGACGACTGCTGAGACACAAAAACAAACGCGAGACGAGCCGAAATGGACGTGCCTGGAATGCGCGCGCACGTTTCCCGAGTCTCAAAAAGAAGAACATCTCGATTGGCACTATGCGCGGAAATTGCAGAGCATTCACGACGCCGCACACTCGCGCGCACGACTCGCGGCGTCGCATAAGGGAGCGGCAAAACGTGCGAAAGGGCAGCAATCAAATCTCTCGATGTTTCTCGTAAAGAAGAAGTAAATCGGCTCATGTAACAAATTCATTCAATAGCTAGGCAGTTAATGACGCTGACGCCCGTCGTCGTTGCTCTCGTTCTTCCCATAGTCTCACTAACTTTTCACGCGCGGCGAGTCGTTCTTGCGCAGATAACTGGCGGGGCAATTCTGCCGCGGGCGCCACTGGAGGCTTCGGAATCGCCGGTGGAGTGGGTAACGGATTCGCCGCGCGCAACGTCTCACTCGTACGTCGCAACCAGTGAACATAGATGGCGATATCTACGAACGCACCTCCACTCGTAATGTCATCTGCCAGATCTAACGTGGCGACGAGAAGGCACAGTTTCTCGGGTTCTAATGTTTTCGCTAAGAGTCTAGGTAGCTCGAGCCACGCCTTGTGCCGTCGCGTGCCAAGCATCAGTGCAGTTTGCGCCGACGCAGGTGTGCGAGATATGAGTTCAGCCATATACGCGCATAGGATTGCTGCTTCATGAGCACCCGATGCAGTACCGAGACGCGTCGCGGCTAATGTACCGGAATGCGTCGCGTGTACAAATTCAGACAGCGAAATGTCCTCGACGTATCCACACGCGCACAACATCGCCTCAAGTCTATCGAGCGCACGAGCCGTCGCTCGTTCTGGTTCAAGCTTTCGCATGACGGTTCGAAGATGTGACAGTGTAATGCGCCCGATTGATGCACCTTTCGATCGGAACAGGGGCTGGAGTAAATCAAGACGCTCTCGCGCAACAGTCCACGCCACGCAGCACAGATCATCGGCGAGCACACGCTCGGGAAGCGAAAATTGTGCGTGAGCCGGCATGGGAGGCGCCGACGGGGCGTTCATTTCAGATGCCATGCCCGCTCTATCGTCTTCGTAGTCGGCCATTTCTGCATCGCGGTCGTTAATCATGAAGTCGTCGCCAGCCTCATCCTCGTCATCAAGAAGCGCGTACGGCGCATCGTTTTCATCCACGACGTGTCGCAAGTCATGTGTGAACTCCACATCGAGCGCACCATACGTTGCAGTATTCGCGACTGGACTGCTCGGGCTTTTTGGCGTCAGCAATGGCGCTCGCATTTCAGGTGTCCACGTCGGCGCCGCCTTGTTCTCAATGTCTGCGACGGAAGCCGTCACTTTCAAGGGCGGTAGCTCCACCACGCGCTGCGCCTTTCGCTTTGCCTTTGACTTACGTGCCGTCACTACTTCTACTGCTGCTGCCGCCGCGGCGGCAGCCGCTTTCCCTCGTAATGGAGACGCCGCTCCATACGTCGATTCCTTCACTCTAGGCAATAGCGGCGCTCGAACATCCATCAAGTCACTCGGCGCCGCCTCGTTCGCATTCGCTCCGTAAGCCGCGACCCCAACCGTAGGTTTTAATAACGGTGTCGCCGCCGCACTCCCAAACATTGAAGCCTCGCGCCCAGTGATCTCGTCCCGCCGGTCGCTTGCGTCGGCGTCTTCGGCGTCCAACTCTACGACGACTTGCGGCGAATTCTCATGCGCCTCCGCCGCGCCATACGCGCGCTCCAACTCTGGCGACAGCAACGGTACGGATGATGCACTTTCATCACACGCCGCGCTTGCCTCGTCCGCACCGTACGCGGCGTTAAACGATCCAGATTGTTTCAACAACGGCGTCGCGCTCTCCGCGCCAAACGTCTCGAGCGCAACCTTCACGTCAGCCTCACCCACCACATCGTCCCTCCACGCCCGCATGGCGTCACGCGCGGCGTCTGAAATACCATCCCGCAGCGTCTGTTCGTCGATTTCGGCCGCATCGTGCTCGTCGTCGCTGGTTAATGCGATTAAACTCTCGCCACTGGACAGCTGCGCATCGTCAACGGTCATCGCGTGCGCATCGCCGTCGTCGTCGCGCGCGTCCGCGCGCTTAGCTTTCGGTGGCGTCACCAATCCGACGCCAGGAACGAATAGTTTCGCATCGGCGCGCAGCGACATAGGCGCGTGACGTCGTCGTCGTCTGCGAAGGTGGTGGCGTCCGTCGCGTTCTGAAGAGGCGCGTTCTGAAGAGGCGCGGCACACGTCGGCGCGCGCGCGCCTACGGAGGGACGGCGCAGACAACGCACGCGATGGAGCGCTACGACAAAGGTCGAACGCTCGGGGAGGGCACGTTCGGGGTCGTGTACGAAGCTCGAGTAAAAGAGGTGCGAGAGAGCGAGAGAGCTCTGTGTTGATTGAATGAATGAAAGAATGATATGTTGACGAGCGCCGCGTGGTGTGATACAGACAGAGAATGCGCGAAGACTGACGCGTGGTTCGTATTCGTGCGTCGAATGTCGCGCACACAGACGAATCAGCTCGTGGCGATCAAAAAGATTCGTTTGGGAAAGTACCGCGAAGGCGTCAACTTTACCGCGATCCGTGAAATCAAACTGTTACAGGAGATCAAACACGCGCACGTCATCGAACTCGTGGATGTATTTGCGCATAAGAAGAATTTGAATTTGGTGTTTGAGTTTTGTAGCAGTGATTTAGAGATGGTGATTAAGGATAAGAGCGCGCCGTTGTCGGCAGCGGAGGTGAAGTCGTACGCGAAGATGACGCTCGAAGCGGTAAAGCATTGTCACGATAATTGGGTGATTCATCGGGATTTGAAGCCGAATAACTTGCTGATCGCCCCCACTGGTTGTTTGAAGCTCGCAGATTTTGGTTTGGCGCGTATTTTTGGGTCGCCGGATAGACGGTTTACGCACCAAGTGTTTGCGCGTTGGTATCGCGCGCCAGAGTTGTTGTTAGGCTCGAAAACGTACGGTCCGGGTGTGGATGTGTGGGCTGTGGGGTGCATTTTTGCAGAACTCATGCTGCGGCGGCCATTCTTTGCGGGTTCATCGGATATTGATCAATTAGGAAAGGTGTACGCGGCACTCGGGACTCCGACGGAGACGATTTGGCCAGGCGTATCGACATTGCCAGACTTCATCGAGTTCGTCTACGTCCCGCCGCCATCGTTGCGCGATACATTCCCGAACGAAACAGACGAGGCGATTGACCTGTTGAAGCAGATGCTCGCATACGACCCGAACAAGCGCTTGACGGCGGCGCAAGCGTTGGAGCACGCGTACTTTCATACCAAACCGGCGGCGCTGCCGTACGAGCAACTTCCCAAGCGCTTCGTCCCTCCGAGTGCACGCGAGGTGGATGAGTCACCAGACAACGCACGCGGCGCTACTAATAGACAGTCGTTGAGTGGGCCGAAAACGGGCGAGAAACGTCGGTTAGACGACGACGACGCTCCGGGGACGTCGGATTCGACCGACCCAAATTTCCGCCCCAAGCTCGGCGAAGAAGATAGAGAACAATTGCGAAAGCGTAAAAACGCCCTTGACCAAGCCTTTGCCGACGCAGATTAGACATTTAGATGGGTTGACAATATCAAGCTAGTAGATTTAGTGTTACACACGAATGCTTTACGGGCGACGTACGTCAGCGCTTCGGCGCCGAAGCGGAAGCCGAAGCGGAAGCCGAAGCGGAAGCGGAAGCCGAAGCCGGTTGCGAACGCCGAGTCAATTCCTCCTGCATCGCCTTCAACTCCTCTGGATCAATGCTCGCTAAAATCTTCGGTCCCACATACGCCATAAAAATCGACATCCACACCAACATAAACATCGGATTCATCACTAACGAACGCACCGTGACGCGCGCCGTCGGTTCAAAGTACTCGGCGCGACTCACCGCGACCAACCTTAAAGGCTTCGTATCTAGCGCCAAGCTCGCGTCCTCGGCATACACCGCTTCAATTGTACCCGCGGGCACATTCTCCTCGTCGTCGTCCCCGTACACGCGCACGCGCACGGGCGGGAACGTCAAACCGACGGCGAGCGCGTCCAACGCGTGCGTCCCGCTCGGTGCGTCTCGAATCACAAAACTCCCATCCCTCATCACCGCCGCGCGAATCTTACCGTGCGCATGCGTCGTGAGCGTAATGCGAACATCCTTTGTGTGCACGTTGGCGACTTTCAGCGCGGCGAGATCGACGACGCCGTCGATATCGTACCTCGCAGTCGTCGCGAGCGCATCGCTCAGAGGTCGAGCGCGCGGTCTCAACGCCCCCATGGGCGTAGCGGCGGCGCCGAGCGCGACGAACGCGAGCGCGACAAACGCGAGGCATGCATGTGCAACGGTTCGACGCGTGTGCGTGCGTGAGCGCGGCATGGCACGCGCGCGGCACGGTGTGGCGCGTCGGCACGCAGTTTGCCGCATTTTCCCGCGCGCGTGCTCTTCGTCTCGTCCTCGCTCGTTGTCGTCGTCGTCATGCTCAACGACGACGTGTACGGTCGATGGAAGTCCCTCGTGCCGTTTTTGTACGACTGGTTCGCGCACACGCCCACGTCTTGGCCGTCGCTGTGCGTGCGTTGGGGCGACGTCGTCGAAAGCAATGAGTACAAAACCAAACAGCGCTTGTTTCTTACAGAGCAAGTGGACGACGCGACGACGTCGAGCGGGCGAACGGTGCCGAATACGATTGTGGTGTGTCAGGCGGACATTTTAAAGCCGCGCGTGGCGCCCGCGGAGGCGATGATTTTCGATGAATTCGCGAAGAGCCCGGTGTTGAAGAAGGAGCGAACGCTCGCGCACCCGGGGGAGGTGAATAGAATGCGATGCGTTCCGGGACGTGAGCACGTGCTGGTGACGCATACGGATGCGCCAGAGTTGTTTGTGTATGATACGAGCGCGGTTGGAATGGGGAAGGCGGCGCAGGTGAAACGAGGGGATGGGAGTAGTTACACGGCGCCGGCGTGCGCGTTGCGAGGACATACGGAGAACGCGGAGTACGCTTTAGCGATATCAGCGTGTGGAACGCGTATTGCGAGCGGAGGTAAGGATTCCCGCGTTCTCGTATGGGACATGAGCGACGTGGAGAGCGCGGCGGTGGGCGAACGGCGTAAAGGTGGCGATGCGAGTACGAGCGCGGCAGCCGTCGTTGGCGGAGGTTTGAGTAAAGCAGAGTTGGAGAAGCATCCTAATGTCTGGTCGCGTTTGGAGTGCAAAGGGCACACTGACACGATCGAAGACGTGGTTTTTAATCCGCATAGCGCGCATGAGTTGTGCTCGGTCGGTGATGATCGAAATATGCTCTTTTGGGATGCGCGGACGAACAAAGAGGCGGGCGCGGCAAAGCTCGCGCACTCGGATGACATTCACGCCGTGGGTTGGAGCGTGCACGACGCACATGTGTTAGTCACGGGGAGTAAAGATACAACAGTGAAAGTATGGGATCGCCGCACCTTGTCAGACTCCTCCGTGCGCCCGATGTATGAATTCGACACTCACATCGATAGCGTGTTGTGCGTGGACATGAACCCGGCGGCTCGCGGCGTTTTCATGACTGCAGATGAAGTCGGACGAATCAATGTGTTCGATTACACCAAAGTTGGCGCCGAGCAAACCGCTGAACAGTCAAATGCAGGGCCGCCGGAGCTGATATTTCAGCATTGCGGTCATCGTGGGACGGTTTGGGATATTGCGTGGAACCCTTACGATCCGTGGACCGTAGCGAGCACATCCGTCGGTGAGGATCAAAACACGCTTCAACTCTGGCGCATCAATGATTTGATTTACCGCCCAGAAGAGGAATGTCTAGAAGAGCTTATGCAGCATCGGGATGTGATTTGTCCGCGAAGTAAGAAGGACAAGAGCAAAAAGCAGCGTAAAGAAGCCGACAGGGCTGCGGATGAAGACATGATTAGAGAGGATACACCCACGGAGAATGAAGGTAAATGAAATTATATTGATACAACTTGTACATAGACTACTAGCCTAGACTCTGATTGATATCTACTATAGACAATTTTGATAAAACCATGTAACGTTATCCGCGCTCCGATCCGAGAGCACCCAAACCGACACGCTTGCCCCGAGTCATAGCCAACACTGGTTCACTAATACCTTCGCGCCCGGGCGTGCCCACGCCCGAGCCTTCGCCTTGGAACCCCATTTTAGCAAGCATTTTCGAGCCGAACCCTGTGGTGTGCGCCTCAAATGCACCGAATTTGTGCCCGCCACCAACGACGATGCCTCGTTTCTTTGCACGCATCTTCTCGACGTACTCTCTGTCGCGCGCCTGTGCCTCGGCGGCGCGCCTTGACCCGCGATTGGCGTACACGACTGGTGCAGCTGGAGCATCATTATCGTTTGCGTCACCGCCCGCGGCATCGTCGTCGTCATCGCCGTTATCCGAGTTTGAAATTGTCGGAGGTTCTTCGCCAGCGACGCCGCCAGAAACAAAAGTCACCGCCGATTTCATGCGCCGCTCGCGCTTGTTTGGTGGACGCTGCCGCCCTGGTTTCACGTCCTTATCGAACGTTTTACGGAGCGTATTTTCTGCTTTTGCGTAATCAAACCCGTTCGGTGTCACTCGCGAGCCGCGCTCGCAGTGCACGACTGCATGTCGACGCTTTCCGCCGCCTCGAATCTCAAGCGAGCATCGATGCGCCTTGGCGAGTACATTTATCACCTCAAGCGGTGGCGACGTCGTCATCTGATACTTGCGATGCGCGCTCGATGCGGCTGGAGAAAAACCAACGTACGCCACGCCAGCGCTGATCGCAGCCGAGATCGCCGACGACCACTTTTCAACCATGCGCTCGGCGGCATCCGGCGCGGCGTCAACGACGTACGCCTCTTTCATCTTTGCCACCTCACCCCGAGACATGCCTAGGCCACGGTGGTGCGCGTCTTCGTCCTCGCTCGAGAACGATACCATTCCCGGCTCACGTCGTCCGTTTCCGTCGACATTCATGTTTGAAATTAAACGCAACTCGCGAAGCGCCCAATTCGCGTCGTCGTCGTCCTCCTCCTCCTCATCATCATCATCGTCATCGTCATCGTCATCTTCCCCATCTTCAGACTCGTCCATGGACCCATCACTACTGTCGCTAAACTCATCCAGCCGCAGACGCGCGTTCTCGGCGTAATCCATGGCGATGTCTAAATCAACGTCTGAATCGCTCACGAACGCGCGTTCGTCCTCGTCCTCGCTCAACCAATCCTCCTCATCCGTGTCCTCCTCGTCCGTACTCGACGCTTCCGCGACACCACGTGTCACGCGCTCATTCCGCATCATGCCTTCATCGGCGTAGTCGTACGCGAACGACGCGCCGAACGCGTCCCTCTCGGTCGAGCCGCCGCCTCGATCGACGACGACGCGAACGCCGCCGACCATCATCACCTCGCCCTCGTCCCCATCACCCTCTCGCCGCGCCACATCCGACACGCGACCGCGACCGCGCCCACCTCGCGCGCGACCGCCGCGACCGCCACGACCGCCTCGCGCATCGCCGTCGTCGTCATCACCGTCGTCGTCGCTCGAGCTCCAGTTGATGATTTCATCATCGGTAAACCTTCGTCGTCGAGCGCGAGGTGCGCCCTCACCGGCGTCATCGACGGCGCCATCGACGCGCCTGCCTCCGCGCCCGCGTCCGCGACCGGACGCGCGCGCCCAGACCGCGGGACGCCGCGTCGCGGACGACCGACTGCGACGCGGCATTGCACGCGTCAGACAGTGACGCGCGCGCCGTGTCGCGGGCGTCCTCGTCGCCTCGCGCGCGTCCGCTCGCGGTCGCACGCGCGCGACGCGATGAAGCAGGCGCGCGCGCGCGTGAGGCGCGCGCGTTCGCGACGCGCGTCGACGGCGCGCGCGATGGCGGTGGTCATCGTGGCGACGTTGGCGATGTCGCGTGACGTTCGAGGTGCGTGTGTGTACGACGCGTCCGACGCGCGCGCGCGCGTGCGCGACGAGACGCGAAAGGTGCGCGACGCGTAAACTCACGTGTTCTGTCGTGTCGATGCGTGCGCAGGCGGTATCGTGGCCAAGGCGCTGGTGAAGGCGGCGAGGCAAGCGACCAAGGCGTCGGCGGAGCGCGAGGCGCGAGGCGAACGGGCGGACGGATGGTTCGAGCGCGCCGTGGATTGGGCGCGAGAGACCGCGCGCGCGCGGCTGCGGAAAGATCACGATGCGCCCGAACCCGTGGTGGCGTTTGATGCGCGGAGTGATGAAGATGTGGATGAGGCGTGGGACGCGGGCGAAGACGAAGACGAAGACGAAGACGAAGACGAAGACGAAGAGGCGCTCGCGGATAGAAATGACGACAGAGACGACGGAGACGGCGACGGCGGCGCGCGGACGCGAGAGTCCGATGGCGAAGGGTTAGGCATTCGCGTTCTCTACGAAGACACGTTCGAGGACGTCACGGCTCGCGCGCGAATGATGTCGTGCGACGCGGGCTCAACAGACGCCGTCGACTCGCCCGCGCGGTGGCTCATCGCTCTCTGCGCGCGCACATCCCCGACGTGCCGCGCGCTCGCACCGGAACTCGCGTTACTTAGTCACGATAGCGCGTTCGCGCCCGAAGACGCATCGGGATATGGTGTAGGATGGATAGATTGTACGTCGGACGCGAGCCGAGCGTGGTGCGTCGAGCGCTTTGACGTGCGCGCCGTCCCAAAAATCATTGCCATCCTTCCAGGTGGTGGCGAAATAGCATACGATGGCACGTTCGAGGGCGCATACGTGCACGCCATTCGCGCGTGGGCGCTCGAGCGCGGTGAGGAAAGCGGTAGCTGTAGCAGTTGAATCAGTAAAAGTAAAAGTGAGTTGGACCGACGAGAGTCTTCTCTCCATTCGACGACGCGCGTCTCGGCGCCGCGCGCGCCATGGCGACTCGTCCCGCGCACGCACGAGCGTCGCACGCGCGCGTCACTCGCGTGCGACGCGCGCGCGCGCTCGTCGCGCGCGGCTCGAGACTTGAGCCGCCGCCACACACGTCCAGACTCGTAGAGTACTACTCTGGCATCGGCGCCGTGCGTCTCGCACTCGACGCGTGCGCCGACGTCCCGCGCGCGGTAGCGATAGATAACTCAGACGCTGCTAACGCGGTGTATGCCGCAAACTTTGGCGACGCGCCGCGGCGGGGGAACATTGAGCACGCCGACGCGGACGAGACGCTCGCCGCGGTGTCGCTCGGGAGTGAGGATGCGTACGACGACGTCGTATGGACCATGGCGCCGCCGTGCCAACCGTACACGAGACGTGGTAAAGGACTGGCGAGCGACGACCCGCGCGCTCGAAGCTTTGCGAGCGTGTTGAGTGCTATCGAAAGGGGCTTGCGCGTGGCTCCGAGCCGTGTGTTTATAGAAAATGTCCGTGGGTTTGAAGAATCCGAATCGAGACGACGGTGCGTGCGCGCGTTGCGCGCGTGCGGGTACGACGTGAAAGAAATAATCATAAGCCCGACTGCGCTGGGGATTCCGTATACGCGAGAGCGTTATTATTTAATGGCGTCTTTGCGTGGCTTCAACAACACGGCGGCTACGCCGCATCCGGCATTCGCGGGACGTATGATCGATGATGACGGCGCATTCATCGACCCGCATACCGCCTTACATGTCGAATGTGAGCAACTTGATGCGTACGTGGATTCTACCGGTCGAAGTATCGATACAGAGTCCTTGACGCTCAAGCCAGAGACTGTGCGAAACTACTGGAAGTTTCTCGATGTGGTCACGCCGGCTTCGCGACGATGCGCAACATTCACCGCTGGCTATGCGTCGACAGTATTCGGTGGCTCGGTATTGCTGACAAATGCGGATTTGACACGCGAGCTCGACGTCGATGCAAATTCGGGAACGGCACGGATTCGCGAACGCGACGTCGAACGATTCGTAGGCCATTTGCGTTGGTTTGACGTGGAAGAAATAAAACGAATTCACGGCATACGAGAGTCGTTTTCTTTCGAAGTTGCCACGAAGAAGAAGTCTTTATTTCTGTTAGGAAACTCGGTGTCGGTGGATGTCGTGCGCGAGCTGCTGTCATATCTAGTGCGCGCCGGATAAAGCCATCTGTCGCGCTTTTGTAGCATTATTAGTTGTTAGTTATTACTGTACCAGTTGGTAGATTACACTCGTGCGGTTGATTTACTTCGGCACGATTTCGCCATACAGGATGATTGGCCCGGCGTTTCCATCGTTCTCCTCGGTTTCAAAATCATCCACACCCGCGCGAATAACAACCGAACGACCGCCAATGTAATTGGACGTCCCCGGCTTGAGCGTCGTGTACAAATCCTTCACAGTCGTCATAGACACCCCATCGTCGGTAGCAACAATGTTCCCCAAATCACCAATGTGACGGTTAAGAACGCATCCATCGTACAACCCATGGCACGCGGACGCTCCAAACTTTTTCACAGACGTCGGCCCGCGGTGAGGTCTGCTATCCGGATTGTAGCTCTTTCCCGTGCACGCCCCTTCGGCATCGCAATTCGCCACGTCGCCGTTTTCATGAATATTAAACCCATGTTTCCCGGCGGCTAACCCCTTAATGTTCGCCTTGGCCACGACGACCTCTTGATTCGATCGGTTAATCTCCGTCGTAAACGTCACCGTCCCGCTCGCGCCCGCGCCAGACTTCGTAGGCGTCAACACCGCCACGTACTCCGTCGCCACCTTTGCAACCGCCGGTGCGGGCGTCGCGGCGACGACGAACGCCGCGGTGTTCAAAGACGCGATGAAGGCGACGAACGCGCGCGTCGTGCGCGCGCCGAACGCGTCGAGCGCAGAGTTATCCATGTCATCACGCGATGACGTGGACGCCTTGGCGCTGACGGACGCGCGACGCGCGATGCGCGCAGCGCCGCGAACGCGTGGTGCGCAAGAAACGCGTGTGGTGGCAGTGGTCGTCGTCGTCGGGGCGTTTGCGAGCGCGAACATGTCGTGCGCCGTGCGTCAAAGAATGCGGAGGAGCGCGCTGCCACTGACGACATGATTCGAGAGGCTCGCGTCCTCACTCCATGGCGTCGCCGTCGCCGACGACGATGGGCCCGGGCGAGGGCATCGAGCTCATGAAAGCGCGCAACGCGCGCATGCACAGCGCCGCGTCGGTGGCGCACGGACGACAGTTTAACATTCGCAGCGACGACATCATGTGCTGCACCTATCCAAAGTGCGGCACCACGTGGTGCACACAAATTCTGCACCAAATTCGTTGCGCACACGCCGGGATCGATGGCGAGGCGTTCGATGAGATCACAGAGGTCGTGCCGTGGGACGTGCTCGCGCTGGATTGCGGTTTGGACTTGGATGGCGAGCAAGTGGCGAAGCCGCGGTTGTACAAGTCGCACGAGAGCGCGACGACGGTTCGGCGGGGCGGGCGATACGTCGTCGTCGTGCGAGATCCCACAGATGTGTTTAATTCATTTTATGAATTTTTGCCCGCGTACTTGGGCATCGAACGCGGCGCGATTACGCCGGAAGAGTTTGCAGACGCGATATTCGCGGGGGCGAGCCACAGCGGTGGCTTCGGCGAGCACTATCTTAGCTGGTTTGATGCGCGCGCGGAAAATCCTGAAAACGTCCTCATGTTAGCGTATGAAGACATGAAAAGTGACCTTGGTGCGGTTGTGGATCGAATCGCGGCGTTCATGCGCATTGAGCTGGACGCCGCGTCGCGCGCGCTCGTGCTCGAGCGCTCGAGCTTTGCGTACATGCGCAACAATCCTAAATTTGACGACCACTTGGTTCGCGGGAAAGTGGCCAAGCAAATCGGCCTACCACCCGATTCCAACTTTACCGTGGGCAAAGTTCGCGATGGTGGAGGCGTCGTCGGCGATGGTGCACGTAAGCAGCCGTTAGCCGTGCGCGAAGCGATTCAAGCGAAATGGAGCGCGCAAATGGTCCCGCGCGGGTTCGCCTCCTACGACGACTTCCGCGCCGCGCTTCACCTCTAGCTCACAGGTAACGACGTAATGCGTAGTCGTAGATCAGTGTTACACTGTATTTGTAGTATTGTCACATAGCACGTTTGACTGCGTTAACCACAGTCCACGTCCTACCGCGTCTCGATGGATCGGTCCCGCGTCGTCGGTCTGTTGGTCGCGATCGATGGATTACTTCTTGCCAGACGACCCACCGCCACTGGATCCAGAGTTATAGCTCGAATACCCAGTACCAGAATTGTAATACGTCGATCCATTATCGTTGGCGTAGTAATACGACCCGTTCGAATTCGAATCTGCGATCGACAAAGAACGATAAAGCCTCGTCAGCACCGATGCGCGATTCTACAACTGTAATCGCGAATCACGACGACGCAATCGACGACGACGCACAGTGGTACGACGTCCCAGAGCTCGAATTCGTCCCACCGGGCGTGGTGTACGAGTTCCCTTGCGAATTCGTTCCAGAGTACGAGCTTCCTTTCGACATGATTCCGTTGGCGTGGCGTGAAGTGTCGTAACTTTTACGGAACGCACCGCACGCCATCGTCCCGCGCGCGCATGTTCGCCGCCCGCGCGCCGTCGCCGCCGCAGTCGACCGCACGCGCCTCGCGCACGCATCATCGAACGTCGCGCCGCGGTCCTCGCGCGGCGACGGCGACCGCGGCGGCGATGCCTGCCGCCGGTGAGCGGCGCGAGTATCTGCTCACGCACAAGGGTGACTTGAGCAACTTGACGCTGCGCGCGTCGTCGGCGTGGTCGAGCGAGCCGTGCGCGCGCGATGCGGTGCGCGTGCGCGTGAAATCTATTGGGTTGAATTTTGCGGATGTGTTCACGTGTTTGGGTCTCTATAACGCGGCACCGGATGGGGCGTTCGTGCCCGGGTTGGAGTGCAGCGGCGTGGTCGTCGAGCGAGGCGCGGACGCGACGGGTGTCGAGGTTGGCGATCGAGTCATGTGCGTGACGCGGTTCGGAGCGTTTGCCGATCACGTGGAGGTGCCCGCTGCGCAGGTTCAGCCGTTGCCCGCGTCTTGGACATTTGAAGAAGGTGCGAGCTTTCTCGTTCAAGGTTTGACAAGTTATTATGGTTTGAAGGCGCTCGGGGACGTCGGCAAAGGCAAGGTTGTTTTGGTGCACAGCGCCGCGGGTGGTTGTGGGCTGATGAGTTTGGGGATCTGCCAGCGCGTCGGCGCCAAGGCGGTGGCGGTGATTGGAAATGGGGGCAAAATTGCGACGTTACGTGAACGGTTTCCAAGCTTTCTACACGAGGACGCGATAATCGTTCGCGATAGAAATCGATTTGGCGAGCAAGTGCGCGAGGCATGCGACGCTATTGGCGCGGAGGAGGGTGTTGATATCGTATTCGACGCCACGCTCGGGGACTTTTTCCAGGGTGGTTGGGATAATCTCGCGCGTGGTGGACGATACGTCGTGTACGGCGCCGCCGATTTGACGCCTTCGGGCGACTCCATCGGCATCTTCGGCTGGATCAAGCTTGCTTGGAAATTTCTGAGACGTAAAAAAGTAGACCCGTTGAATTTGCCCGGGGAGAACAAGGGCATTTTAGGCTTCAATTTGATTTGGCAATTCGACAAGGCGGCCGAATTGATGCGACTGCTCGATGAGCTCAACGCGTTAGATTTACCGGCGCCAAAGGTTGGCGCGACGTTTGATTTTGAAGATCTTCCGAACGCCTTGAGATTGTTTCAAACTGGTCAAACGACCGGGAAAGTTGTCGTTCGTGTGTAGCTCGTGGGATTATGGATTGTTGGTTTTAATTTGTAATTTGTTACTCGTGCCGCCCATGTGTAAAAGCATCCCCGACGACTCGAACGACATAATGAGACGATGGTACGGTTGTTCGCGACGCTTTTGGGATTTCTACTCATGAATTTAGGTATGATTGCTCACGCGACGCGAGTGACGACGAATGTTTATGACAAATCTGACGGCACGCTTGAAGTAACGACGACGCATTCCATCGCCGGGACCTCCATCAACGCCGTTTGGGCAGGATAAACGTCCGATATGCGCGAATGGTGGACGTCGCGCGATAGAAAAATCGCGGTCGGTGTTTAATATACTACAACATGTTTGCCATGTCGCGTTCGCTAAACGCTCGCTATGCGATCCGTCAATTCTTCTATGCGGGCGTCAATCATCGAAATAATTTTATCGCCGCTGCTATACATGCCGGTGCGCATCAGATCCCCTCGTTCGGTGACGAGCCTCCGAACCTCTTTCTCCGCGGCGCGAATCTCCTGAAGCGACGCGGCGTTGCTCGTGTGACGAATGGGGGCGAAATTTTCAACATGGTTGAAATCGCCATCTTCGGCTCGCGTGGCGCCGCGCGACGGATGGTCGTCACCAAAAACCGTCGCCGTCGTCAGCGGCTTGCTCGGTCGCGAAGTCTTGAGAGGTTGCACGTATGACGCACTTTGGAATGCGCCACCCGCGGCAACGGCGTTGACGTCAGCTCTAAAACTCGCCATAAACGCATCCGATTCGGCGCCTTCGCCGGCGAGCATTTCACTGATAAACTCATTCGCGCTCGGCGCTGCGTGCGCACGACTCGAAATATTAATCCCGGCGCGATCAATCGCCCGTCGCAGATGCGTGCGCTCACGCTCAAGCGCCACGACTTGACGCGCCATTTTCGTGAGCTGACCCTTGTACCGTTCCTTTGATTGCGATTCTTCCAGAGCGCGCGCCTCCGCCGCTTCGCATCGAGGCGTCAGCCGCGCGAGCTCCGCCTGCAATGCCGCCTCGCTCGTTTCCAACTGTGCCTTCTTGTGCGCAGCAAACGCGCCTTCAATCTCAACGACTCGTGCTTCAGCGTGCTCGAGTCGACGATGCAACGCATCACGTTCTCGAATCGCCTCTTTCGCCTTGTGCTTTTCCATCTCCACTCGATGCTCGCTCGACTCGACGTTTCTGCGTACGACGTCCCTCGCTTCATCCTGCGCCCTCGCGGCGTCGCGCTCGAGCTTATTCTTACGATGTTCAATACTCTCTTCCAGCTCTACGAGCTTACGTTCGCGCATTTCAAGCGCGTGCGCTGCATCCTTGAGCTTGCGCTCCATCGTCGCCGCGCGCTGCGCGGCGTCTTCTGCGTCCCGCGCTCGACGCGTCTCGCGAACGCGCCACTCGTCTTCTAAAATCTTCATCCGCGCCGCTTCTTTGTCGCGAAGTTCGTCCATGAATGCGTTCATGTGCTGGTGTTTCCATACTTCAAGGTCGTACGCAACCTTGTATTCGACGCCCGAGCGCGGGTCGCGTTCTCGGTCTCGCTCGGGCGACGTCCCGACGACCAAATGACGCGTTTGCGCCTTCGCCGTCGGCGCCGGTGGCTTCACAGTGCTCGGCACAGGCACGGGAGATATGTCTGCATCTACTGACGTCACACCGCGTCGCGGTGTCCCCGGCGAGGATAGCGTTCCGCGCTCATCCAATCGCGCCGTCACCCTCGCAAAGCCGACGACGTCGCCCGCGTCGTTCGTCGCCTCCACTCTAAAACGCACCTCGGGCGCGTGCACCAACTCATCGAGCGCAACAGCGGCACTGGCAACGTTCGACTCGTCGTTCACCGCCCACAGGTCGAGCACGATGGTCGGCGCGCGCGAGAGTGCTGCTGCGAGCGTCGCGGGCGCGCACGCGAATTCAACTCTGGCGGCGCCGTCGGGAAACGGAGCGACGTCTCCACCGCGCATGACGCGCGTCGATCCCGTGCGCACCATACATCGCGCACGCGCACGTTCGAGTCCAATTATATTCGCCAACGCGTCATCCGCTCCGATGTTTGCGGCGAAGCGCGACGCTGTCGATGTACCTTTGATTTTAGCGCGCTCAAACGATTCCAACGTCACGCGCAACGCAAACGCGTGTAGACGACCAGACACCTCCGCATTTGGCTCGCAAGGCTGGCGGCGGATTGCAAATGGCACGGCGTTCGCCTCGTCATCGTCGTCTTCATCATCGTCGTCGTCCTCGTCATCGTCGACGACGTCGCTGACATCATCTACGTCGTCGACGTCGTCGATTTTGGCTTCGCATTCGGCCGCGCGACGTTCTTCGCGTCCAACGCCTTGGCGCACCACATCCTCATCTCCACCCCCATCACGCGCGCCCCCGAGCACGCGCGATTCCACACGCACTAAAACCTCCACCCCGCGCCCATCGCCACTCCCAATCGCGGTCGTCGCGCCGCGCAACGGTATCCAACGCTCGCTCCGGCTTCGCGACGCCGTCGTTCTCACGCCCAGCTCATCCTTCCCAATCCCGCTCGGAATCACACAAAAACCATGCTTCACCGCGCCATCGCGCGACGCACACGCGACTTTCACCACTGCATCGCCTCTGGCGAGCACGCGCGCGCGTGCCGCGCTCCGGCGCCACGTCAACGCCGCGCCCATGGGGTCTCCAAACGACACCTCACGCTGCGACGCTTTCGACGCCCGTCTCGTCGTCGCCTCGCGCCGTTCGCCGTCAAACGTCGCCGCACACGCGAGGTCCGACAACGCGCCGTCACCGTGCGCGACGCGCGCGCGGTAAATCGTCAGCGTGACCTCGTGCACGCGCATGATTGTGACGAGCGATGACCGTTGACTTTTCGTCATTCGTTGACGCGCATCATGTTAACACTCTCCGGCTCAGCGACCGCGCGCGGGGCGTCGATGGCGACCGGTAGTGCGATGATAGCGTCGCCATCGTCGTCGTCGTCCGCGTCGCGCGCGAGTACGGTGATGGCGACGGCGATGCGCGCGGGACGGCGAAGCGATGGATGTGTCGCGCTGCATTCGCATGGATTAATGCGCCGGACCGACGCCGCGGGCGCGACGCGTCGTCGACGCGCGACGCGAGCGGCATCGTCAGCGAGTGGTCAGTCGAATTTTGATAAGGAGGACGTCGCGCAGTGGGTCGAACGCGTGCGTAAGGAGCCTTGGGACGCGCGCGCGAAGACGTGGCGCGAGTTTTTCGCCGCTCGAGCCAACGTCGCGGTGCTCGAAGTCGACGTCGATAGCGAAACCGTCAAAGCGAACGAAATTGAAACGCATGGATTGAATTTTCCAAAGGATACCGCCGAGGCATGGTCGCGGGTGAAGGCGAATAGCGTGCGATTTCGGCAAAACTATCTGGCGGTGGCGTGCGCGAGCGCGCTTTTTGGATGCGAATGCGCGGCGTTTGGCGCAGCTTTGGTGTGCTTTTATGCGTTCGCGGCGTTGAAGAGTGACGTTATTTTGGGCGAAATTGCTCTAGCGACGGATGGGAAGTTGGCATGGAACGCCACGCGCGTGGCTGGGGTGAATCGTGCGACGGCGCAAAAGGCAACGTTGGCGCTCGCGGCGGTTTTATTCGTGCTCTCAGACGCCGCGGCTAACGTCTCGGCGCTGTTCCGGTCGATGATAACGGCGTTCATGATTGCTCTCGCGCACGCGGTGTTACGTCCGATTGACTTGAAGGGTACGTTGACGGATATCATGAAGGATTTGAAGGGGGCGAAGAGTAAGGAGGATTTAGCGCGCGCCGCCGAAGCCGGCGTGAAGGGCTTCAAATCGTGGTGGTCGAACAGACGCGACGCCGAACCCGTACCCGTAGTCGTCGTCACCAAGGACTCTAGACGCGGCGCGGCGCAGCAAGAACAGGGCAATCAACAAGATCCACCGCGTCGACGCGAAAACGGTGAAGGCGCGATTGACGTCGAAGGCCGCGAAGCCCCCAACCGTAAATTTTTACCCTGAGAAAATGAATATTTGCGTACATCACACGTGAGAGCTAAGATCGCGACGCGATAGTACACAAGTTTTTATAAATCCTCCTTGCCCACGTTCTCGGCATCACTTGGAAAGTACACCCCTTCCGCGCTCATCCATACCGAATTCGATCCTCCCGCGCTCGACGTGCCCATCACTTCCTGGTGTCCCGCGATGGGCCGGCCGAATTTCACGTTGTGCGTGCACAAGTACGCCCCCGTATCCACGTGTCGAAATCTCACCTTTTTCCCTCTCACCCAACTCGCGCCCGCACCAGAGGTCAATTCTACCACCCAATGATCACCTGTGTCGCTCGTCTCGTCGTTTCCGTACGCGCTCACCTCTTGATTTCCGCTCAACGGCGACCGGTGCGCGTGCGAGTGCAACCACGCACGCGTATTCGCGTGCTGCAATCGAATCTTCGCCCCGTGCGCGAATCCGCGGCCGCGCTCGCACGTCTCGCCGTGCGCACCGTGCACGATCCAGTACGTGTCCGTCTCCCCGCCGTCGTTCGCGATCGCCGTCACCGATTGTTGACCGCTGCCGGATGCGTAGGCGATCGGTTGCGAGTTGAGCGCGAAAGATGTCGCGGCGTGCTTGAGTTTTAGCGCGCTACCGCACGTGACGAGGGCATCGACGGCGTCGGCGGAGACAATGTGCGCGAACGCGGCGAGGCACGCGAGGGCGAACGCGGCGGCGGATGTGCGACGACGCATCGTCGTGGCGCGTAGTGGCGCGTAATGAAGCACGCATCGCGATCTGCGTCGACGTCGCGCGCGCTCAGGATGTCGCCGTCGTGGGTGGATGTATGTGAGTCTAGCTATGAAATAGTGTGAAATATGTACACGTGTCGTAGTCTACGTATCTATTCGTCGCCGCATGGAGTCGTCGTCATCGCCTAAAGCGGGTATTAAAACAGGCGTTCCGGATTGGCCAACGCGCGTTCGATGCGAACCTCTAACTCGTCTGGCGTGGCAATCCACGTGCGAGACTGTTTCAACAAGTCTACTTCGCGCGCTTGACGACGCAGCGACATGGCGTGCTCGCGCTGGCGACGATGACCCGCAATAATGCGTAACTTGCGTTCCTTGGCGCGTTTCATCTCTTCGAGCGTCTTTGACGCTTGTCCCGCGCGCTTCACCCGCTCCGCCGCCTTCACCTCCAATCGAGCCGTCTTTTGCGCCTGAATCTGCGCTTGCGCCTCAAGCCTCGCGCGTTCTTTCTCCTGCGCGCGCGTTTCGAAATCTTCCCGCCACTGCTTACGTAAACTATTCACTTCCGCGCGCCAACGCTTGCGGTCGGCAAGGAACGCCGCGTCTCGATCACCCTTCTCATCCCGCACCGCACCCGTCGTCGTCGCCGCCGTCGACGCGTCTCCAGCGCCCGCATCACACGCACGCGTGGCGTGTATCATTCGCACCGCGCTCGCATCGCCGTACGCGCGCGCACAGCGTCGCGCGCACGAGCGAATCGTCGCCAGCATCATGAGCCCTCACCCCAGCGTCTCTCACGTCCTCTCGCGCACCGCGCGCGCGCCACCGCCGAATGCGCGAGCTCACACCCCGCCGCGCGCACACACTCTCGCGTTCGTGCGTTCGCCGTCGTCGCGCTGATGCGCGGTCGCGCGAGCGTCGCGGTCTGCGGGTGCGCTCGTCGCGGCGTGAGGTTTTAAGCGAAATTCACGCGCGCGCCAATCGTCATACATACGCGCGCGTGACGACGTCATGGCGAGCATGAAGCGACAGCGACGCGAGGTGCGCATTTGTCATGACGTATTCGCGCGATGTGTGCGCGCGCGAGCGATGCGGCGCGCGCGTTCGGGGGGGGGATGTCGCGATTGCGATGGCGTCGTGGATCTTGAAATGATGTGCGCGCGCACTCGCGCGCGGCTGGTGGTGCGGCGTGACGACGACGCGGCGGGTGAAGGAGCGAGCGATGCGCGCGTGGGTGCGTGCGTGTACTGACGGTGTGTGTGTGTTCGTGTGCGCGTAGGATGGGTCGCACGGAGGCGACGGACCTTCGCCAGAGGATTTGAGAGAGTTGCGAGACGTGATCATTCATTGCGACGGTTCCGTGAACGTGTTGGGTGGATTGTCCAAGGATGTCGCTCGAGATGTCCCGGTGTTGTGCGAGGAGGCGACGACGTTCGTGATGGAGTGCGTGAATGAGCTTCCGGTGAAGACTCCGGTGTACGCGACGTTGGTCGGGCTGATCAACGCCGAGGCGCCAGAGTTTGGTGAAAGCGTCGTGTCGACGACAACGGATGCTTTGAACGAAGCGCTCAAGGCGGAAAATTTAAGTGCGCGGGTGCGAGCGAGAATCTTGACCCGTTTCTTGGTGATGCTCAGCGCGGTTGGCGTCGTAAAGTCGGATGAGGCGATTGGTTTGTTGGAGAATATGTTGTTGCACGCATTGGCGGAGGCCAAAGGTGGTAAAAAAGGGTGGCAGCCGCGCGCGGATTGGATCGCCTACGTCGCTTTGGCTGCTGTGCCTTGGGGCGGGGAGTTCTACTCCAAATCTGAGTACGTGAATCAGTTTGAGAATGTGCTAGACTTGGCGGACGAGTACGCGAAGAAGCGCACGGCCAACCCGGATTCGGCGACGACCATCATCAAGAGTGCAGATGGCAACGAAATCGATTGGTTCATGGAGATGCATGCGCGATTGAGTGCCGCGCGTACCAACCAGCAATGGAACATTCTCTCTATCCCTGCTATCGCCGAGCCGTTTATTGATGCGCTCGCGAAAACGTCCAACGCGCACGCGTTGCCGATGATTGAAATCACAAACATCGCGTACGCCAATCATGCTGAGGCATCTGCACACTACCCGGGTCGTTCCATATTAAGGTAAGATTGAGCGCAGACAACGCGAATGTCGTGTTTGTACTCGCAAATGGCGGTGAAGAATCCGTATATATCTCGTTAATCCCCTGACCTCGTGCTGATATGAAACAATGTACAATTGCTGAGCCATGGCGGTGCTTGGGCTGTGTTTCTTCGCGTGATTTGCAGAATGACTGACTAAGATTTCTCGTACACGTTCGTAATTGTGTAGAATTCTCGATTCAAACTTCACCGAAGGCACTGGAAATCCAGACGCGTGGGGCCCGCTTGAGCGATTCGTCGCTGAAGAATACATCGTGGACACAATTTGGGCGTTCGAACCTGGTTACCGCCGTGCGGCGGTTATCCCCGCCACTGAGCAACTTGCATCGCTTCCGCTTCCGTCTGATCACCCCGAGCAGTGTCAGTTTATGGTGGCTGAGACATTGTTTGCTGAGATGTTGGCGTTGCCCAAATCGTCGTTTACGCCAGTCTTTTACCACATCATCATTCAAGACTTGTGTAAGATTATCCCTACGTTTCCGCCCAAGATGGCGAAGACTATGGGAGCCATGTTCCGTGCCATCGATAGAATGGATGTTGGCGCGCGAGATCGCCTTTCTAACTGGCTCGCCCACCAAATATCGTGCTTTGACTTGGTTTGGCCGTGGTCGAGCTGGAAGCACGTGATGGAGCAAAGCGAAGATGCGCCGCAGCGCATGTTTTGTCGCGAGGTTCTTCGTAAGTTATGCCAGCTCAGTTTTGTTGAGCGCGTACAAAAGTCCCTCATCGAAGAGTTACACCCGCTTTTACCCGCTAACGTCGGATTGAACGCAGAGTACGTGAACGCGGCGGCTCAAGAAGCCGTTTTCGGTGAGTTGCAGAGCATGTTGGCGGCCAAGCAGCAAGGTCCTGAGGTCTTACAGTGGCTCGCTAGCACTGGGTACGCCAAGGCGACTCCTGAAGTTTTGCTTCGATCCCTTGCGGTTGCCGTGCTTGAGCGCGGGCAAAAGTGCATCACACACCATGACGTCCTCCTCAAGCGCTACGCTTTGCCGTTGCGTGAATTGGTCGAAAAAGTGGGAGGTGAAGTTTTAGTGGATGCGGCGGCTGGGGTGTGGCAAGGTCATCCGCAGATGGCGCCTATTGCGGTTGAACGATTATTAGCTCTTGAATTAGTACGCCCGGAATCGGTAGTGAACTGGCTGCTTCAGCGCGCGGCGATGTTTGGCGAAGGCAACACGTATGAAATCGCCAACGTTGTCTGCGGCTTTGTCTGCGCAAACAAGGCTGAAGCCATAGGCAAGCGTCAGTCTATAATGAACAAGCTTCGAGAGGCCGAAGCTGAAGCATCCGGTGCGGGCGCCGCGGCTGAAGATCTCGCCGCACAAGGTAGACATTTTGAAGCGCAACACGCGCAAGCCGCCGAGGCGCGCGCCGTGGACGACATCGCCATGCACCAAGCCGCGCTAGCAACAGCCGATGCCCCGGTCGAGCACACATCCGCCGTTGTGCGCGAAGTATGCTTGAACTTGTGTGGAGGTCTCGTCAAGGGTGTTTCTAGTGGTGCATCGGTCGCCGTAGCAGACCGCGTGCTCGCCCTCGTACGCGACCACCGCGCCGAGCTCGCGCTCGACGCTGACGCGATCATCAAAGCCGCCGGTACGAAGAAGACTGCCAAGGCAGCCGTTGCTGCTGCTCTCGGCGTGCCGCTTTAATAGACTTACGCGAAATCAGACCCGTAATAATACGAATCAGAGCCTGAGGATCTCTCGTTCCTTTGTCGTCACTAACTAACTCGAGCACTCAAAAGTACGCGCGCGCCATTCGCGCGCGTGCGCTCCGTACGGTCTCACGGCACGACATGAAAAAACAGAAATTAGGCACCGCGACGTCGGAGGCGACCGATGCACCGTCGGCGCGTCCGCGCCCGCGCGTCACGCTCGATAGCTTCATGACTTCTCTGGCTGCCAGAGAAATCCATCGGAGACACGAGAGCAACACCAAGGCGCCTACGCTTCGCGACGCGAAAGGGCTCCCACCGTGCGATGCGTATCCTCTCACGCCGTGCCTTATCATTGACGAGGACGCGGTGAAGTTCAACGTGAACTCGATGTTCGACTTCACGCGTGCTCTGAACGACGCGGAGGCGGGGCACAACGACGCCGCCGACGACGGAGACCGCTGGAGACCGCATTTAAAGACGACGAAGTCATCTAGAATATGGTCCATGCTAATCGAGCGTGGCGTTCGGCGATTCAAAGTTGCGACAAGTTTAGAACTTGAAGTTCTCATACGGACTATTCGGGCCTTTACAGACGCGAGGAGTCGAAGCCGCGACTGTGAAGAAATTGTCACCTACGACGTGCTCTTAGCGTATCCTTTAGCGTCTCCAGCGGCATGGACCATGTTGGCAAAGATATTTAAAGATAATGATTGTAGCTCTGAAAGTGGGCCGATTCGTGTTTCCGTATTAGTAGACTCTCCGGACGCGTTTCGTGAGGTACCAGAACACATGTTCGTGTTCGCTGACTTGAATCTCGGCATGAACCGAACAGGATCAACAGATATCGAGAACTTTATTTACAGTTGTGCAGAATACTTTGGTGAACGCCTTGTCGGGGTGTCGATGTACGAAGGGCAGTATGCATCCGAAAGCAGCGACGGTATACATGATACGGACCACGGTTTAATGAGGCAGACTTCGTGCGAGACAACGTACGAGAAATTCATGAGTGCCCTGGAAAGTGCCGTTTCGAGATGTAAATCACATCAGTCGACAAGTAAAGCAAATCAAGCGTTTGCAACGTCGGCATCGCGTGAGTTTGAAGTGCTCACGAGTGGGACTCCTTCATTCGTTCCCGCGCTTAAATCGAAACATCTACGCAAGCTGGCGTCGATGGGACTTACCCACCGCGTATCTCCAGGCACTGTCGTACTACACGACGCACGAGGTGCGCGGCAAAATCCAGGCATGTTTCAGCACGCATGTTTCGTCTTGGCGACGATTGTATCCAAGCCAACAGAACATTTGGTCACCTGCAACGCCGGAAGCAAATCGCTCGCGTGCGAAAGTGGCAATCCCGCCGCCTTCGTCGTCAATCACCCAAATTGGGTGCCAATGTCCCCAAGTGAAGAACATCTACCAATCTTCATCGGCGACTACGACGAATGGCAGCGCGTCAAGCGTGGCGACCACATTCTCCTTGTCCCCGAGCACGCGTGCCCAACGGTGTCCATGTACGCCAAATACGTCGTCAAAAACACCATCACCGACGGCGAGCGCTGCATCCAAGGCGATATCGATGCGCGCGGGCGCCATTTCGGATTCGTCAAACGCTCTTAACTCCTAGTGTTGTAGTCGTAGATCACAATAGCACTCATTACATCCGCGGTGGGCCGCGCGCAAAGAACCACCGCGCGCGCCAAAAAAGCCTCGAAAAAGAAAAAAAAACCCTCTCCAATTAGGGTTTTCCCCTCAAATCGACCAATCGTGATCAGGGACCCCACCCCACTGACACCCCCACCATGGCGTGCCCCTGTCTCGCGACGCCGCGCCGTCTCGCCGACACTCGACGACGCACGATGTACGCCGCGTTATCCTCCAAGCTCTCCACCGCCACCCTGCGCATCGCGCCGCACCACCGCGTCGCCGACGCCAAGCCGCGCACCGCCGTCATCGAGTGCGCGCACAAAAAAGGCACGGGCTCCGTCAAGAATGGCCGCGACGGCAACGCC
>Ga0181562_10000805_pt1 | contig 25777 bp, 23 predicted proteins | sample 011ome_26_FD_139344 | JGI IMG/M metagenome (GOLD analysis project Ga0181562, IMG submission 139344) | Coastal salt marsh microbial communities from the Groves Creek Marsh, Skidaway Island, Georgia - 011511BT metaG (megahit assembly) | ecosystem: Environmental > Aquatic > Marine > Intertidal...
ATTGTTGGAGGCAGTGCACCATTCAAATTTCCTGAATAGGTTCCTAATCTTGGAGAGGAAGTATTTGGGCCATTGTAAAACGTAACGGTGTCAATAAGTGATTCGGTGAAAAAAGAGGTAAAAGTATAGTAGATGGTAGCACCCGTACCCGGACAAATTGAGAAAATATAGTCTTCATTTGACAGATAATGGCCACTAGGAAAGGTTTTAAGATCAGAATCGGTATGAATACCGTCACATTCTGCTACAGTTGTATCTTTCATAGGAAAGGTTTGTTGTGAAAACATACCTCCGGTTCCTATTAAGGACAATAAACACACTACCAGAATTTTATTCAACATATTATTTTATTTACTCACCCTTATGTAAGAAGTAACTACTTCGTTACTCCAGTTTCCAGCTCTATCTTTTAGTTTGACGGTAAACTTGGTGGTCTCTGTAGAGTCACTTCCTAAAACAAATATACCTGACAACCTTACAGTTAATTCTCCTTCTATTTGGAGAGCTTGGTCAGGCGGTGTGAGTGGTTGAATATGGTATTCATCCGCACGTGGTAGTCTAGCGTCTTTTACATACAATGAGTATACATCAGGATCTTCATTTCCAATATCACCATCACCATCTTTGTAGGTTAATTTTAGTTCAATGTTTTGAGAAAATTCTGTTGTAGAGGAAGGGGTTAGACTGACAAATTCTATTTCTGGAATTTCACTGTATTTTTCTTCCTTTTTACACCCAACAATTGTCAATGAAAGGGCAATTACAAGTAGTTTGAAAGTGGATTTGTTCATTTAGGTGGTATATAAGGTGAATAAATATATCGTGGGTCGTGAACTACCGTTGCTAGGATTTTCTGCGGGTTCTGTGTGATTTGCATCTTGGACATATACACGCACAAAAAGTAAAGTTCCCGGAGGATATATGCTGGCATCTAAATCATACTTGTGGGTAAAGTTAACCATACTTCCCGAAAAATCATTGGCCATAAATCCACTTGAAACAGTCATCGGCATAGCCGCTACAGAATCAAATTCGAACATGGCAGTATCAATTTTTATTTCATTCACAGTCATGCTAGTCGGGCTGGTGAGGTCATCATCAATTGAGAACCACAAATCGACATCTGTTCTCGGAATAAGAATGGGTAAAATTCCCGCACCTGCTGGTCTGGAATAGATAGAGGTGGTCGAGTTATTGTGAAATGCCGAGAATCCTGTTACCACAGGATTTGGATTACCAATTACGGGAGCATTTCCGTACATATCTTTTGCTCCTGCATCAATCCAATCTTTAATCGCTTTAATATGTTTTGATTTATTTACAATCCATTCGTCAGCGTAAACGGGAGGCATGATGCCAGAAGTGTTTGGTAATGGTTTTAGTAATCTTTCATGTAAAAGAGAAAGCGCTGCATCTCCCGGTTTTACGCGGTAAGTAAAATCACCCGCTGGATTGTTAGTCAGCACATTTTGATACACTGTACTATTGTATGAGCTACTGATTGTTCTAAAATCCGGCTCAAAGGCCCCATCATGACATCCAGAGTTAGCACAAGTGGGTTTGAATACTGTGGCATGGAGATAACCAAAATTAGAAGAAGGAAGACTAGCTAAAGTAGGCTCTTCGTATAATTTGGGAGTTGTGTAGGTGTCATAAGGGTTTTCAATGGTGTTTTTTTTGCAATTAGTAATCACAGCAATTAGGCTTAAGATACCTACTCCTACCATTTTAATTGAAACTGATTTCATACTTATAATTTTCTAATGAGTGATTGGCTTTGTGCATGGAGAAAACCAGAACTTAACATTTCTTGTTCTATCCCTAAAATGTGTCCCACCGTAATAGCAGCATCCGTATTAAGCGGTGACGTGGAGCTCAAAGGTCCCGTTGCTTTATCCGGCTCATTGGTGATTGATTTACCAGCCATAAGAGTAAAGACCCTCCTGGTGTTTGCATCAGAGTGATCAAATGCTCTAAAATTGTTTTCCGTATCCAATATTGGATTAGGGTTGAGGTTTCTTCCACAATCTGGTGTTGCGATAAAAATAGTTTCGTTCGCCATGTCAGGTATTTGCGTTTGGATATAATTCCACATATATCCAATGGCATGATCCGCTGCATGTATTGCTCTTAAGTAACTGGTGAAATTGGAGTGGCATACATCGGGCCCATCAATTTTGATTACGGTTACCGCTGGTTTAAATTCTTTCATTACCTCAAGAGCATACCCTACAGTACTCGCATCATTCCCACCTTGTGGTGGACGTATCACGGTTCCAGCTTGTTTCTTTTGAAACATGGTCCTCATAAAGTTTTTGATCTGCTGTTTTTCTGCTTCGGTATTTCCAACAGTATCTAACACGTTGTTACTTGTTAAACTTTCATAAGAGTTGTCCAAGAAATATTTCATCTTGTACATGGGAGATAATTCATTTTGGGGATGGTAGATCTTAGCATCTTTCAAAAATTGGTCACCCTGATTTCCAAACGTAACTCCTGGGATAAACATGTTTGCTCCATATTTTGCTCCGTAATCTTTATGTCCACTGTGGTTATAAAGCGGAACAGAGTTTGTCAAAGTATTTCCAATAAACCACGTATCGGTAGCTTTGTATCCTCCATGTTTCCTTAAAAATTCAAATATTGTGGGCGTTTTGGGTCTTTCCAAAAGTGGTTGTGCCAAATTCGTATTTCCTTGTAATAAAGCAATCGATCCACCGTAATGTCCTGCAGCAATTGCATTCACTTCCTTAAATAATACACCTTGCGACTGAATGGGTGTACTTAAAATTGGAGAAATGGGTGTGTTTCCGCTCGTTCCTACTCCATACACTACTTTTGAGGTAGGAGCCGCACCACTCAACATGTTGGGCATTATATTTCCGGTGACATTCAAACTAGGAGTAGGGTTCCATGTATACTGACTTTGCGAAAGATATAATTGATCTACGGTTTCTTGATTTCTTAGCCCACCTGCATACATAACCAAAACTACGTGTGGAGCAATTTGAGTTCCCGATGGTGCAAATAACCTACCACTTGGCAATATATAAGGAGCAATCATTGCTCCGGCAGATGTGAGGGTTGCTTTTTTTATAAATTCTCTTCTTTTCATAATATAGGATTCTACTCAGCTGATTAATAAAATAAATATTCGTTTGAAAGTGCAAATGAGAAATATATAATCTCTGCCGATCGCGCAGAATTGTTGGTGATTTCATTTCTGAAATATTGTTTCTCACCTTCAGTAGGTCTTCGAATTAGAAACCTTTCGTACGTATCACTTATAAATTCGTCAATGTTTCCTCTCATATCTGCATCACTCGGAATCACAGGAAGGGGAGAGGTGCTATTCATAAAGTTAGAAATAATGACTTCTCTTGCCAACTCTTTGTCTCCTATGGAAGTAATACACTGCCCAGCTCTGTAGATGTCTCCGGCAGAGAGTGCTTGCTGAAATAAGTTAGTATACAAAACGGCAATCCATTGGCTTTCCGTTTTTTCTTTGAGTTTAGCCGAAGCAGAAGGATAGAGTTTTACTTCATTTATTTCAAAAATTGTGTCTTCTAATTTATCTTTTTTACACTGGTAACTCACCGCACAAATGGAGAGAAAAACTAGGTATTTATAGGCGTTTTTCATATTTCAGTTGTTTAAAAGTTTGCGTATTCATCCGTCTTCATCACCTCTCTTATGATGTAAGAAATGTTTGAATTAGTAGAATAATGATTGCTGTAAATAAATGTTTCTTGTGTTGAGGGGAATCGACTTAAATAAGATCGATATACCCAAGTCACTAGTCCGTCATTAAACTCTTTGGAATTGACTGCAATCCTTGAAAAGTCGTATTTGTTGGAACCTGGCTTTCCAAACAATAAGTCTGCTTGGTCAAATTCTACCATGTTGTAGCTGGCATTAAACTCATCGGTGGTAGGAAATCTGTAGAATAGATTGTCAAAAACAGCATTTACATAATTAAATGAATTCATGTTAATGATGTCGTATATCCCATTGTAACACATTCTTCGGCACATTTCATTAAAGGGTATTGATCCATTAAGAAAGGCGGTATCAGAGGTGAGAACATCAGCATAAATATCACCTTGTTCTTTATTCCAGAAGTAGCCCAGCATGTTTCCAATCAATGAATCGTTGCGTGCGGCAGTATAGGCATTTCCCATTCGTTGAGCAATTTCAAAATCAGGTATCCCTTCCAAAAATCTGGCTTTTTGCTGCTCATATAAGTTCGCATAAAACAATTCTTTGAAATTATCTCCATTTGATTGGGTGGTGGTATCGTTTTGTAAGTTAAAAATGATTGCCTCTCTGGTTGAGAATTTTAAATTGTTAGCTTCCAATAATAGTACTAGGGAATCCATCTCTGTGTCGAGAGGTTCTCGGCCTGTAAGGTCAATAAATATACGGTTTATATAGTTTTTTACTTTTATAGTGGAAACTCCGTAATAATTTGGGGCAGTATTGTCTGAAATTTTAGATTCTTTCTTGCAGGAAGAAAAAAATGCGAGGAACAGAGCCGCGCAGATCAACAGCTTTTTCATTTTTTTTTAGTTTGTAATGCTTTATCAAGTATACAAGATACTTATAAGAATCAAATAAATTTAATTCAGATTCTGTATTTTATAAACAGTACGAGTGCTAATAACTAAAAGTTGCGGTGAATTCTAAAAAAAATAAAATGTTAACGAAAGTAGGGAAGAACTAAATTTCTTCTCCATTTTTGTTTTTCAAATCAAAGTATAACAGGTGTTTCGCGGTTTTTCCTTCAATTTTTATCCAAGTTTTGTATTTGAAGAACCATTTGATTTGTCTAGAAATCAATCCTTTCTTGAAATAAGCTTCAACAAATGGGTGTACTTGGAGTACAAGTCCTTTTGATTTATCTGCCGATTTGATGGCGTTTTTTATTTGATCCGTGATGAGGATAGCGGCTTGTACTTCACCGGTTCCGTGGCAAGTTGGACAAGTTTCTTTTGTTTCTATTTCTGTAACGGGTCTTAATCTTTGTCTGGTAATCTCGACAACTCCAAATTTACTTGGAGGAATTAAGTTGTGTTTTGCACGGTCGGTACTCATTTTCTCTTTCAAGAATTTGTAGAGTTTCATGTTGTTTTCATTGTTGTACATATCAATGAAATCAACAGCAATGATTCCTCCCATATCTCGAAGTCGCAAGACACGTGCAACTTCTTCTGCTGCAGCCATATTTACTTGCAACGCATTTGCTTCGGCATCATTTTCTTTTCCTTTGCGATTTCCGCTATTCACATCAATAACATGCATGGCCTCTGCGTGGTCGATAATCAAGTATCCACCTCCTTGCATGTCTACTTTTCTTCCAAAACTGGCTTTTATTTGTTTGTGAATTCCATAGGCCTGAAACACATCAGGGTTTCCTTTATGAAGCTTAATGATTTTCGTCCTATCGGGTGCAATTTTTCCGATGTATTCTTTTAAATCATGGTACATGATTTCGTCATCTACCACAATGCTGTTAAAGGTTTCATTCAGAAGATCTCGCACAATTGCTGACGCTCTGTTCAATTCTCCCAGAATTTTCTTGGGAGGTTTTACATCTTTAACTCTTTGATAAATTGATAGCCATTTATCATTTAATTCTTGAAGATCTTGGTTTAGTTCCGCTACTTTTCTGTTTTGAGCTACAGTTCTGATAATCACCCCAAAGTTTTTTGGACGGATACTTTCGATAAGCCTTGTTAATCTGTTCTTTTCTTCCGTATCTTCTATCTTTTGTGATACCGAGATTTTGTTAGAGAAAGGAATCAGTACTAAATATCTTCCAGGAAGGGTTATTTCCGTGGTAACTTTTGGACCTTTTGAGGAAATTGGTTCTTTTGTAACCTGTACAAGTAGTTTTTGATTAGCCGAGATAAAATCTTTGATTTTACCGTGCTTTTCTATTTCTGGTTCAATAGGAAAATCAAAATTGGGTTTTCCATTCAAAGCGATTTTGGCAGCTTTTTCAAATGATTTGTAAGAGGCGCCTAGGTCAGAATAATGTAAGAACCCGTCTTTTTCGTACCCTACATTTACAAACGCAGAATTTAACCCAGGATTTGTCCTTTTAACTTTTCCTAAAAAAATATCACCAGCCGCAAATGTCTTATCCTCTTCTTTTGATTCAGTGTGAATCTCAATAAGTTTTTTATCTTTTAAAAGGGCAATAACATCCTCGTCCGGTTTAGATGAAATGATTAAATCTAAACTCACTTAGTATGTAAATATGGGATGAACGTAGGAGCAAATTACTTTGTTATTTTGTCGCTACTATTAATTTTTATTAAACACAAAAAACAAGATACAGTTATCTTGTTTAATGTGTTAATAGCAATGTTGATGAAGAAACTTATTTTTTCTTCTTGTGACGATTTTTTCTCAATCTTTTTTTACGCTTATGAGTCGCCATCTTACTTCTTTTCTTTTTCTTACCGCTTGGCATATCTTTTAATTTTTGTTAATTATACTAATTCTTTCTTGTATTTCAATTTCTAACTCTTGGTTAGTGTTCAGTGTCGAGGCCTGAGACAAGCTTATCAAAGCTTTTTCTTTGTCTTCGTTAAAGAATTGGGCATCCGAGAGGGAAATTAATCCACTCACTTTCTCCTCACCAGTCGTGATCGATACAAATTTCTCAAATCTTTCAACCGCTTTGTCAAATTGTTGAGATTGCATGGAAAGCTTCCCCAGTTCCCAGATTGCATCTAGGTTGTTTGGGTCTACCTCTAATACTGTTTTCAACAAGGTTACACCTTCCATAATTTCACCCTGCTCAATAAGCAATGAAGCTTTTTTTACGGAAACTTCTCCCTCATCCACACTTGGTGTTCTCGGAAAGAATTGCAAAGATATTAAAATAATAAGAGCTCCAACAACAAAAGCTGATATTTTTTTAGAATTGGAACTCATACATTATTTTTTGGAGTGAGGTACATGAATTACTTTACCTTTACGTGCTTCTTTACATCTTCAGTAAAATCCTTTGCAGGTTTAAATGAAGGTATGTTGTGAGCTGGAATAATTACTGAAGTGTTTTTAGAAATGTTTCTTCCGGTTTTCTTCGCTCTCTTTTTGATCACAAAGCTACCAAATCCACGGAGGTAAACATTTTCTCCTTTCACCATATTTACTTTTACGGTGTCCATAAATGATTCCACTGTCTTTAAGACAATGTTTTTTTCTATTCCGGTTTTATCCGAAATTTGTTCAACGATTTCCGCTTTCGTCATGATATTATACTATTGGTTTATAAATCTCTAGGAATTAAACTGCTAGAGGCCAGTTTCTCAAAAATGTATTCAAATTTACTAATTTTGCAGCTAATTTGTTAGTAAATTCGTTTTTTTATTCCTTTAAACTTATTTTCTTGAAAAATAATGCATTCAGTTACAAACTTATAACTTGGTATGAGAGCAACAAGAGAGATTTGCCTTTTCGAAATACAACCGATTCTTACAAGATTTGGTTGTCCGAAATCATTTTGCAGCAAACTCGAGTAGCTCAGGGTTTAAGCTATTACGAACGTTTTGTAAAAAAGTTTCCGACAGTTGTGGATTTAGCAGCGCAATCCGAAGAAACGATTCTTAAAGAATGGCAAGGGCTAGGATATTATTCAAGAGCAAGAAATTTACACCACACGGCCAAGTATGTAGTAGTGAATTACCAATCAATTTTTCCAACTAGCTACATTGAATTAATCAAACTCAAAGGTATTGGAGATTACACAGCCTCTGCAATTTCCTCTTTTTCGTCCAAAGAAGTAAGGCCTGTGTTGGACGGAAATGTGTATAGATTTATTTCGAGACTTTATGGGGTAGAAACTCCCATAAACACTACAAAATCAGTTAAAGAGTTTAAATTAATTTTAGAGGAATTGATTGACAAAGATAAACCTGATATATTCAATCAAGCCATGATTGAATTTGGCGCTCTGCATTGCGTTCCTACTTCTCCAAGTTGTGAATCATGCATTTTTCAAGAGTCGTGCTTTGCTTTTTCTAAAAACAGAGTAAATGAGTTTCCGGTAAAGCTCAAAAAGAAAAAGTCGATCGAAAGATATGTAAATTTTATGGCAATTCAGCAGAAGGATGGGGTTTGGCTTGTCAAAAGAACGGAAGATGCAATTTGGAAGAATTTGTATGAGTTTCCTAATTTAGAGTCTGAGCAAATGTATACCACTGAGCAACATATCCAACGTGATAAAATTAGGGTAAAAATAAGGAGAGTAGCAAGGCCCATAAAACATGTGTTGTCACATCAGAATATTTATGCAAAACTCTTTATTTGTGAACCTACTGAGGACTTCACTCCACAAACTGACTGGATATTTGTTCCCAATTTTCAATTTAGAAATTACCCCATTCATCGATTGATGGAAAAGATGATGGAGAGAGAGTTGAAAGGAGAAATTAACTTTTGAGATTTCGAAATTATTTGTTGTTGCAAAATTGATTTAGTAAATTGAGTTAATAATTGTAATTTTGACAAATCAGAAAAATATGGCAGGCGTAAATAAAGTGATATTGGTAGGAAACTTGGGAAAAGACCCAGAAGTAAGACATTTAGAAAGTGGTGCAGTGGTTGCAAATTTCCCTTTAGCTACCTCAGAAACTTATAAAGATAGAAAAACAGGGCAGAGAATTACCCAAACAGAATGGCACAACGTTGTAATCTGGAGAGGATTAGCCGAAGTAGCTGAGAAATACCTAAAGAAAGGTAGCTCGGTGTATGTAGAAGGTAAATTAAGAACGAGATCTTGGGATGATAAAGAGGGGAACAAAAGGTACACCACCGAGATTGTGGCCGACAACATGACCATGTTGGGTGGAAGAGGTGGAGATGCCTCAGAATCGGCAGGACCTGTACCGGACAACTCTGGTTCTTCTTTTGATGATGATTCAAGCGGTGACTTACCATTTTAATTCATAAATAAAACGAAAATCATTGGAACCTTCTAGTATTGAGCCCTTTACCGGGCTGCTTTTAACACTAAATTCAATTTCTCTTCCTGTAGCAATAGCCTTGCTCGTGATGATTGTGTTGCTAATAAGTTCCGCCTTAATTTCGGGGTCGGAAGTTGCATTTTTCTCAATAGACGCTAAGGACCGAGAAATCCTGAACGCTGAGAAAGACCCAAAGTCATTGCGAGTACTGGATCAATTGGTAAAACCAAAAAAGTTGTTGGCTACCATTCTCATTGCCAACAATTTTATTAACATTGCGGTAGTCATTCTTTCTACCTACATCATTAATAATCTTATTTCATTTGGACCCAATGAAGAAATAATGAACTTCATAATTACAGTAGTAATTGCCACATTTTTAATATTGCTCGTGGGCGAAGTAATTCCGAAAGTGTATGCCACCAATAATAGTATCAAACTAGCCAAATTTATGGCCTCTCCTCTGTTGGTCGTAGGAAAAATTTGCTCTCCATTAAGTAATGTGTTGGTCAGAAGTACTTCATTTATAGATAAACGAATAAAAAAATCGGGAACGGAGATCTCTGTCAACGATTTAGATCATGCCTTAGAGATTACTGATATTGAAGGGGTATCCGATGAAGACAAAAAGATTCTGGAAGGAATTGTGAAGTTTGGAGAAACAGATGTAAAACAAATTATGAAGTCGAGGGTGGATGTTGTTGCCTTTGATGAGGCCAATTCTTTTTCCGAATTGCTTCCCCAAATTATTGAAAACGGATACTCCCGAATACCCATTTTTAAAGAATCGTTTGATAACGTTTCGGGGGTGTTGTATGTTAAAGATTTGTTGCCTCACATTGATTCTGGGGAGTTCGACTGGAGATTATTGCTTCGAGAACCATTTTTTGTACCCGAAAGCAAAAAAATAGACGACTTGTTGCGACAGTTTCAAGAATCAAAGGTGCACATGGCAATTGTGGTAGATGAATACGGAGGAACCTCCGGAATTGTTACTCTTGAAGATGTGATTGAGGAAATTTTAGGTGAAATTTCGGATGAGTTTGATGATGACGACATTGTTTATTCCAAAATTGACGAGAATAATTACGTGTTCGAAGGAAAAATTTCTTTGGTAGATATGTACAAGATTATGGACATCGAAGGAGAGATTTTTGAAGATGAAAAAGGAGAAGCCGATACGTTGGCCGGATTCCTCATTGAGAAATCTGGAAAAATAATGAAGAAAAACGAACGGATAAAGTTTGGAGAGTACTTATTTGAGGTGGAGGCCGCAGATAAAAGAAGAATAAAACAAGTGAAAGTAACCCGAAAAATTGAGTTGGACAATGAGTAGATTAATTGTTTTTGTGTTGCTTACGTGCTCGCTATTTCAATGCAAAGAGGAGGTGTACTATCCCAAACCTCTCGGTCATTTTCGCATAGAGTTTCCAGAAAATGACAGTGTCTTATCCTATCAGGGAAATTGTAATTACAAGTACCAGTATCCTTTCTTTGCGGTGATAAAGGAAAAGGAAAACTGTAACCAAGACATGTTTTTTCCTTACTACAACGCTGTGCTGCATATTACGAGTATCAAAATGACTGGCGAAGGCAATAATACCTTGTTTTACCACTCAGAATATTCTCGAAAGTTGGCGTACGAGCACCGAATAAAAGCGGATGCTATCAATGAATCAGTCTATAAAAATGACTCGACAAAGGTGTACGGTGTGGCTTATGAGATTATTGGAAACGTGGCCAGTAATTATCAATTCTTTTTGACGGATAGTAACAAGAATTTTTTTCGAGGTTCTCTCTATTTTAATGTAAAACCTGATATAGATTCAGTTCGGCCGGTATTGAATTTTCTTAAGCAAAAAATTGAAGGAGTGATCCACACTTTCGATTGGAAATAAATTGATTTTTTCCATAAAAAAAAGCTTCTCTTGAGAAGCTTTTTTTGGTCAGAGAGTGTATATCTTTATTTTATTTGTACCGAATCCATTTAAACATTTCTTTGTACGTTACCTTTTTTCCGTACATCAATATTCCTGTTTTGTAAATTCTTCCTCCTAGCCATGTGGTTCCAACGAAAGTAAGAGCCAATATTCCTATGGATAGAAGTACTTCCCATAATTCTACAGATTCCATCGCTATTCGAATAAGCATCACCACAGGCGATGTCAAAGGAATCATAGATAACCAAAACATGGCTGGACCTTCTGGGTTGGTCATCACAGAGAATTGAGCCACATATAATCCGAGCATCAGAGGAATCATTACGGGCACAAGAAACTGTTGGGTGTCCGTTTCGCTATCTACGGCTGCACCAATTGCGGCATACAAAGCGGAGTATAATAAGTAGCCACCCAGAAAATACACCAAAAATGAACTTACAAGTGCAAGCCAGGGAAGACTAAAAATCGTGTTTAGAACTTGTCCCTTACCGCTATCCACCATTTCTGCCATATCTGTTGAGGACATTTGAGACATTGCCTCGGGAGACGAGTCCAATCCAAGTAGCGGAGTAATTACTGTCACCAAAATACCTGTCAGAATTATCCAAAATAAGAACTGAGTTAATCCAACGAGCCCCACACCTACAATTTTCCCCATCATGATTTGGAAGGGTTTTACTGAGGAGATAATTACTTCAATTATTCTGTTTGTTTTTTCCTCAATCACACCTCGCATCACCTGCATACCAAAGGTAAGTATGAACATCACAATGATAATAGAAAAGCCAAACCCTGCAAATGCGGCAATCTTAAACTCTGCTTTGTTTTCTATAGGGTTTCCGCTTTCATCTAGATTGGTTGAGGCAATTGGTGTGAGCCCTACTTTTGTTTTTATTTTATCGTATTTCGCTTTATCTACTCCTTCTTTTACCATCAAGAGTGCTTCACGAGTTTCGTTTATAAGTGAAGTTATTTTGGTTTCAGTAGGGGAGTTGGGTGCTTTTTTGTACACCAAATTTGCCTTGTTGTCTGCTTTGTCTATCAAGTTGGGAGGAAGGTACACTAAGTAATCATATTTGCTGTCCTCTTTTTGAAACTCAACGATAGCACTTGCATAACTCGATTTTGCTTCATGAAACTGAAGGAAACCATCTTCTTCTACCTTTTTATCTGCCTCTCTCGCTTTGTTGTCTATGATTCTTTTGGTTCTTTCTTTCTTCAAGATCAACTCCATTCCTTCATACATTATGGTGGTTTCATCTACCACTAGTATATTGTAGTTTTCTTCTTTTGGCATTGCTAATAAAACAATTGCGGCAAAGAACCCTGCAAACAAAATGGGCCCCAAAACTGTCATTAAAATGAATGACTTTTTCTTTACTCGAGTGAGGTATTCTCTTTTTATTATTAAACCTGTCTTATTCATGGCTTTTAGTTTTTTCTGTTCAATTCGTTGTTCGTGTTCACTACTTCAATAAAAATTTCGCTCATCGTAGGAATAATTTCATTTATCTGTTTCAGTTCAATATTTTCTGCAATCAGAGTCGAGAGAAGATTGTTGAGCGTGTTGTCTCCCAAAATTTTAACTGTAGCACGATGGTTTTCGTTGTCAAAACTTTGTTTGTCTACCAATTCATAATTGGTCCATAGTGCGTTGGCAAAGCCAATCATATTTCCTTTGAAGTCGATGTCAAACATGTTTTTGCTGAAGTCTTTTTTTATGTCAGCAACTTTCCCGTCTAGCACTTTTTTCGAAGAATTAATGAGCGCAATATTGTCGCAAATTTCCTCCACGGAGCCCATGTTGTGAGTAGACAAGAAAATGGTAGCTCCTTCTTCTTTCAGTTTCATAATTTCTGACTTGATGAGATTTGCATTAATCGGGTCAAAGCCACTAAATGGTTCGTCCAGAATCAGGATTTTGGGCTTGTGAAGCACCGTAGTGATAAACTGTACTTTTTGAGCCATTCCTTTGGATAATTCCTCGACTTTTTTGTTCCACCAATTTCCAATTTCAAATTTCTCAAACCATTGCAATAGCTCACGCTTTGCGTCTTGTTTGCTCATTCCTTTAAGCTGGGCAAGGTACATGGCTTGCTCCCCAATTTCCATTTTTTTATACAATCCTCTTTCTTCCGGAAGGTATCCAATTTGTTCAATGTGTTTTGGACTTAATCTTTCGCCATTGATGATAATCTCCCCTGAATCGGGGGCAGTAATTTGATTTACAATTCTTATTAATGAGGTTTTTCCGGCTCCGTTCGGCCCCAGCAAACCAAATATTGTTTGTTTTTTTACACTCAAACTCACGTCATTTAACGCAACGTGGTTGTGATAGGATTTATGTATGTTTTTTGCTTCAAAAATCATGATTCTAATTTTGGTTAGATAAAATTAACATTTTGAGTAGACTTCACGATTAAAAATTGTTAAATGGTTCGAAATAGTTACGAATGAAACGGTTTTACTACTTCTTCACTCACAGAATTGTTTCAGTCAATCGTATTCTGTTGTCATTCCCTTGAAGAAGGGAATCTACTTGCGCGGGCATCAAGTACGCATAAAATAAAAAAAGCTCCATTCTGCCTAAGAATGGAGCTTTAATAATAAATAGAATTAATTTTTAATTGTAGGCAGGCAAGAATGAATACTTTTTAGCGTATTCCAACATTTGCTCATCAAAGTTTTGGTATTCAATTTTGAAATCTGTGATTTCACCAGAATCATTCATTACAGGAACAATTTTAGGGTTTACAAATCCTCGATAAGGCTGAATGTTAAGAGGTTTTACTCTCTCCAGAACTTCTTTGTGAATTTCTTGATCAACTTTTACACCATAATTTTCCACAAGGGTTTTTCCTGCTTGGTAATCTCCTTCTGACTTGATTCGTTGGATTTCTCGCAATAATTCACCAAACAAGGTTCTTAGTTTGTTGTAATCGTTTATTTCAAAATAGGTTTTTCCATCTCTTTTCACTTTCGAAATTACGTTGTCTTCTTTTCCTTTTTCAAACGCCCAAGAAGCAACAAGCTGTCGGTTTCTCATGTGAGCTTCTTCTATATCTGCTCCCAATTCTAGTCTCGATAATTGTGTCATCATCCCATTACGGATATATCCGTCATACTCAGCAATTCCTACATCCAACGAAGAAACCAAACCGAGGTCTACCATTTTTTGGTCCATAATGTAATACAATCCAACTAAGTCTGCTCGAGCTTCCTCTAAGGTAGAGGAGTAGTTTTTTAGCGTTTCTTTTGGAGTTTTTACTCCAGGATTCAATTGACCTGAAGCATGACCAACTACTTCATGAAGAGCGGTATGCATTTTCCCTGCTACCTTGCCATGAGCTTCACTCAATTCAATTTCTGTTGAGTCGTGAGCAAACTCAGTCAAAATACCACTTCCGCCTGCTTCGTTGTACGCAGAAATAATGTTGCCTAATGAGACAGATTTGGAACCATGCTGAGTTCTTATCCAGTTTGCATTAGGAAGATTTACCCCAATGGGTGTTGAGGGAGAAGCATCTCCGGCTTCACCAGCCACATCCACCACTTTGTAAGTAACTCCTTTTACTTTTTTCTTTTTGTGTTCGGGCATCAAAGGCGCGTTGTCTTCAAACCACTGTACGTTCTCCGAAACCACTGACATTATTTCAGTCATTTTGAAATCTTTCAATTCTACTACTGTTTCAAAAGAACCTGAGTATCCCAGCGGGTCATTGTACACTTCTATAAAACTATTGATGTAATCAATATCACCAGCAGTGGCGTCTACCCATGCAATGTTGTATTCGCTCCATAGCTTCAAATCTCCCGTTTTGTAATACTCAATCAGTAATCCTAGTGCGTTTGCTTGTTCCTCTGTTTCTGCTACGCCCATAGCTTTTTCAAGCCACCCAATCATTTCAGAAATAGCCTCTCCATACATTCCGTCAACCTTGTATTTTTTCTCAACTAGGTTTCCGTTTTCGTCTTTTACTAATTTTGAGTTCAATCCATATTCCACTGGAGTAGGATTCAAGGTATCGATTATTGATTTGTAATAAGCTTCCACTTCCGCTTGGGTAATATTAGGAGCGTAAAAGTTAACAGCAGACGCTTGTACCAAATCCACATCTTTGGAAAGATTTACTTTTTTTGCATCAAAAGATTCATCAAAAATAGCTTTTTTCGCTTCTTCCGATAATTCTGCTCCAACTTGCTCCAAGGCATTATTAAGAAATTTTTCGCTGAACTCGGGAGAGAATTTATCATTGGAGTAGTGGTGGTGAATTCCGTTGGCGAACCAAATTCTCTTTAGATAAGTCACCATATTATTGAAATCATCACTTTGTCTATTTCCTTTATAATCTGTATATACTTTTTCCAAAGCTCTTTTGATAGACAAATTATGACGATAGTTTTGATCGTAAATAATCTCTCTACCAGAATATCCGGCCATGGTTAAGTAATAGGCATATTTTTTTTGTTTGAGAGTTAAGTTCTCCCAAGAAGGAATTTTGTAACGAATTACTTCAATGTCTGCAAATTTATCAACCGCATAGGAAAATTCTCCTGAGTTGTCATAGGAGACTAATTCGAAAGAAGATTCTGGTGTGCTTTGTTCAGTTCCTTCGGTGGGAGTTTCGCAAGAAAATAATAAGCTTGCTGCCACAGAGGCTAAGAGTATTGATTTAACATTCATTCTAGTTAGGTTTTGGTTTATAACAAAGATAAGAGAATGATTGGAATTTTCCATATCACAAGATGTCAGCATTTATCTTTTTAATTTTGTACTTTAGTGGTATGCTATTCAATCGATTTTTTAAACAACCCAAGCCCAATAAATTTGGATACACTCCAGTCTTTTATGACGAGAGAAAAATTGAGCGTGAAAGAAAAATAAAAGAAGCCAAACTTGCCGAAGGAGAAACTCTTCGGTCAGAGTCATTTGATTTCAAAAGTAAATTTGCCAAAGAATTAGAGTTAAAAAGAAACCAAAGTTTGGATAAATTTCGTTCGAGAGGGAATGCCAAATCTAACCGTGTGCTCCTTGTTATTCTACTGCTCATTTTCGGAATTATTTACGTGCAGTTTTCTATGTAACAAAAGCTACGCACAGCCAAGTCAACTTGTTTTAGATTTGTATCAAAGCAGTAAAAGATGAAATATTTAGAATTATTTTTAGAGGGAATAAAAAGTTTTGGAAACTATTTTTGGAATGAAATTACTTTTCAAGTTTCACCTTGGTACCAAAACTATTTCTGGTGGCTTATTTCTTTGTCATTGGTTGTGTGGGCTTTGGAGATCTTGTTTCCCTGGAGAAAGAATCAAGCGATATTCCGAAAAGATTTTTGGCTCGATACCTTTTACATGTTTTTTAACTTTTACCTATTCAAATTGGTCTTTTTTTCTGGGTTAGCTCTAGTTTCTGCCGAAGCTTTCACAGATTTGTTAGGCGGAAACACCCAAGTAGTTTCTCTTTTTGATGCGCGAGAATTACCTTACTGGATGCAAATTCTTGTCTTTTTTTTAGCCATGGATTTTGTTCAATGGTTGGTACATGTTTTGCTTCACAAAGTTGATTTTTTGTGGCAATTTCACAAAGTACACCACTCAGTGGAGGAAATGGGGTTTGCCGCTCACTTGCGTTATCACTGGATGGAAAACGTGTTTTATACGCCAGTGAAGTACCTTGTCTTTCTTCTTATAGGAGGGTTTGAGCCGAGCAGTGTTTTTGTCATATATTACATAAATATTGCCATCGGTCATCTAAATCATGCCAACCTAAATTTGGACTATGGGCCCTTGAAGTATCTGTTGAATAACCCCAAAATGCATATTTGGCACCACGCAAAAGAACTTCCAGAAAATCATCCTCATGGAATGAATTACGGAATTAGCCTCAGTATTTGGGATTATTTGTTCAGTACCCATTATATTCCATTTAGCGGAAGAGACATACAACTAGGATTTGATGAACTCGAAAAATTTCCAAAAAACTTTAGAGATCAGCTTATTTATCCACTTAGAAGAAAACAAAAGAACTAAATAACAGAAGTAAGCAAAGAAAGGCGTAGTTTCAATATATTGTCTGGTCTCGAACAAGGAAAAATTTTCCATACTTGAAAGTTGTATTATTTTTTATCTTTGTTCACTTATTACTAAGAACATGATGGATTTTAAAACACTTTCGATAATAATTCCAGCCTACAATGAAGGAGCAACGATTCATTTGATTTTGAATAAAATCAAAGCAGTTTCCCTTCCCAATAATATCCAAAAGGAAATTATCATCGTCAATGATTTTTCTTCTGATAATACCTCAGAAGCGGTTGAAACCTACCGAACAGCCAATGCTGAAATGAATATTCAATTTTATCATCAACCCAAAAACATGGGGAAAGGAGCAGCTTTGCATAGAGGAATTAAAGAAGCCAAGGGCGAGTATATGATTATTCAGGATGCTGACTTGGAATACGATCCAGAAGAATATAACGATTTGTTGAAACCCATTATTAATGGGTTTGCCGATGTGGTGTACGGTTCCAGATTTATGGGGGGAAATCCGCATAGAATTCTCTTTTTCTGGCATTCGTTAGGAAATAAATTTTTGACTATGCTTTCTAATATGTTCTCCAATTTGAATTTGACTGATATGGAGACTTGTTACAAGCTAATGAGAACTGATATTGCTCAATCCTTAAACTTGGTAGAACAACGATTTGGTTTTGAACCTGAGCTCACTGCCAAACTATCGCGTGTGCCTAAGATTCGAATTTACGAAGTAGGAATTTCCTATTACGGAAGAACTTACGAAGAAGGGAAACACATTGGTTGGCGAGACGGATTTAGAGCAATTTATTGTATATTGAAATACAATATTCTCAAGAAGAAATAAGTTTTCATCTCCAAGGAAAAAGGGAAGAAAACCCAAGCCTATCATTGATGAAGACTCTTTTTACACACTCCATAAAATTTATTCGAAAACGCAAGTATTATCTACTCGCGTTTTTTTTTGGTCTTGGTATTTGGTGGTGGTTTTGTTTGCCAAAACAGTTATTTGTAACCCCTACAAGCACAGTTCTTTTATCTCATAATGGCGCGCTGCTCAATGCCCAAATTGCTGAAGACGGACAATGGCGTTTTCCTTACAACGATTCAGTTCCAGAAAAATTCAAAAAGGCAATTATTGAATTTGAGGACCGAACCTTTTATTCGCACATAGGAGTGAGTGCCAGAGGAATTGCTCGTGCAATAAAGCAAAATATCGAGAACGGAGAAGTGGTTAGCGGGGCTAGTACTCTTACTATGCAAGTAATAAGAATGGCGCGAAATAAACCGAGAACGGTTTACCAAAAAATAGTTGAAATGATTTGGGCCACAAGGTTGGAGGCACGATTATCTAAAGACAAAATTTTGGCGCTCTATGCCTCAAATGCCCCAATGGGAGGAAATGTGGTAGGATTGGACGCAGCTTCTTGGCGATATTTTAACCGCAGTGCTTTCGACTTGTCTTGGGCAGAAACTGCCACTCTTGCTGTATTGCCCAATGCTCCCAGCTTGATTCACGTTAGCAAAAACAGGGAGCTTCTCAGGGAAAAAAGAGATAGGTTGTTGCAAAGGCTACACGAAAGCGGGGTGATCGACAAAGAAACACTCGAAATTGCAACAAAAGAAATTCTTCCGGAGAGTCCAAAACCACTTCCTCAACAAGCAATTCATCTCTTGAACAATGCCTTGGCTGAGGGGCGGAAAGGAGAACGAATAGTTACAAACCTCGATGCCGACCTTCAAAAAAATCTCATCGAAAGATTACAGTATCACCATCAACAACTAAAAACAAACCAAGTGTTTAATGGCGCTATCGTAGTGGGAGATATTCTTACCGGGAAAATAATTGGTTATGTAGGAAACACGCAAGTAAAAGAAAAAGAACATGGAGGCGAGGTGGATGTCATTACGTCTCGGAGGAGTTCTGGTTCAATCTTAAAGCCTTTTTTGTTTGCCAAAATGATTCAGAGCAGCGACATCGCTCCCGAACAAGTTATTTATGATGTTCCAACCACCATGGCGGGTTATTCGCCCGAGAACTACAACCAGAAATATGCTGGAATTGTTCCAGCAGACGAGGCTTTAAGCAAATCTCTTAATGTTCCGTTCGTGCGTATGTTGAGAGAGTATGGAATTCAGAAGTTTCATTCAGAGTTAAAAAAAATAGGAATGACCACTTTGGATAAGCCCGCTACGCATTATGGACTTTCACTTATATTGGGAGGGTGCGAGGTAACATTGCAAGAATTGACCTCCATGTACGCCAAAATGGCTAGGTCGGTTGCTGTGTATCCCGGAAAATCCAGCATTGTAAACGCTGATTTAGTTTGTTTTGGAGAGCCTCGACAAGGTTCTCGAAATTCTGTGTTTTCTCCTTCGGCAGCTTACGCTACCATAAAGGCCTTGGAAAAAGTAGTGCGCCCCAACAAAGATAAAAACTGGCAGGAGTTTGAAACCTCTCAGAGGATTGCATGGAAAACTGGCACAAGTTTCGGATTTCGAGATGCTTGGGCAGTAGGATTCAATAAGAGATATGTGGTAGGAGTGTGGGTTGGTAATGCTGACGGAGAGGGAAGACCAGGAATAATTGGGGTAGAAGCAGCGGCACCTATTCTCTTCGATGTGTTCGATTATCTGCCACGAGCCGAGTGGTTCGACAAACCGTTAGACGAATTTGTGGAGATAGAAAAATGCGAGCAAAGCGGAATGCGAGCCAACGAACAGTGTGTAGAGAAAAAATGGGTATCGCTTCCTCGGGAGACTGAAAAAACTGGGCTGTGTACCTTTCATCGACTTATCTTTTTGGATGAATCCGAAAAATACCAAGTCACGAGCGATTGCTACAAGATTGCCAATATGAAACAGAAACCGTGGTTTGTGTTGCCACCCAAAGCTGGATTTTATTTTCAAAAAAGATCTCCTACTTATCGAGAAGTTCCTCCCATGAAAAAAGGCTGTGAGAATTCACAAGGGAATTTTCAGCTTTCGGTTTTGTATCCCAAAAATGAAAGTAGAATTGTTGCTACAAGATCGGAGTCGGGCGAATACTCCTTGGGGGTTTTAGAGGCAATTCATCGAGAACCCAATGCAGTATTGTACTGGCATCTCAACAATAACTATTTAGGTGAGACTTCTCACATCCACCAAAAAGAAGTGGAGTTAGTTCCTGGGCGTTACACTTTACAGCTATTGGATGAGCTAGGGAATTCAGAAAAAATAAATTTTGAAGTGGTGAAAGAGTAAAAAAGTTTTACTTTTAAGGTGAGTTACTTCAGGATAGTAACGGCAAGAAAAACAACGATGAGTACAAAAAAAAAGGTAGTAGTAACCGGAGGTTTAGGGTATATTGGTTCGCACACAGTGGTGGAGCTTATGCAACAAGGACTCGAAGTTGTTATAATTGACAATTTGTGCAATTCTTCGGTTCATATTTTATCTCAAATCGAGGAGATTGTGGGAAAGAAACCAGTTTTTTATCAAATAGATTTAGTCGATATTTCAGCTGTTAGAGAGGTTTTTGAAAAGGAAGACATAGACTCAGTTATTCATTTTGCGGCTCATTTATTGGTCAACGAATCGGTAGTGAATCCACTCAAGTATTATCGTAATAATCTGGTTTCGCTCATCAATTTGCTTGAGGTGATGAATGAATTTTCGGTACAGAAACTCCTGTTTTCTTCCTCTTGTACAGTCTATGGAGATACAAAACAGGTTCCAGTAACAGAGGAAACTCCTGTGTTCAAAGCAAGTTCGCCTTATGGTGCTACCAAAATTATGGGAGAACAAATTATTGAGGATGCGGTAAATTCTTCGCCCGTGTTGAAATCTGTGTTGCTGAGGTATTTCAATCCAGTTGGGGCTCACAGCTCCGGAAAGATTGGCGAATTGAGTATCGGAAAGCCTTCACATTTATTTCCTATTATTTCTCAGGCCATCGAATCTGAGAGTATTTTTATGGTGTTTGGTAAAGATTATCATACTCCTGATGGAACTCCCGTGCGAGACTACATTCATGTTCAGGACTTAGCGAGTGCTCACGTGGCCGCTTTACAGCACATGGAAAAGTCGAGCTGTTCAATCGATGCATTTAATATCGGTACCGGAAATGGGTTTTCAGTATTGGAAATTATTAGAGAGTTCGAAAATATATCGAAAAAGAAACTAAAAATAACCTTTGAAGAGAGGAGAGAAGGAGATGTAGAAAAAATATGGGCGGACTCTAACAAAGCAAAAGAAAAATTAAACTGGACACCTAGGTTTTCTCTTGAAGAAATGGTGAGAAGTTGTTTAGTTTGGGAGAATTACCGTTCTTCCCGGGATTGGTAGTAATTAAAGAAGCTCTTTCAGGGTTTTAAACTCACAGTTTTGTTCAATCAACCAGTCAAGTAGCTTTTTATATAGATTTTTCCATGCTTCTTTTTCATACTCCGAAAAATAGGTGTTGTGCCAATTTAGACAAATATTCCCTTTAAATTTAATTATTTCTTGGGTTAGGTTTTTTATTTCGATGAGCGCTCTTTCGGGAGAAAGTCCCATATATTCTTCAAATTCTAGGGCGCAGTCCATTACGTTTAGAGGAACTTCCACCCACCCAAAAGGACTGTCTTGTTCAAAATCATATAAATGAAAGGGAGTACAAATACTATTTCTAAATCCGATGTGCTCTTGAAATCCTAAAGTGGAATCTATAGCGAATTTGCTTGATGCTAGAACTTGAGGAGTTTTTGAGAGGTCGAATTGAAGAAAATGAAATCTATTTGAGACCGTTTTTAGTGAAATTTGTTGCCTATCTGCAATTAGTTCGCTCGCAATATCATGGGTTCTATAACTCCCATGAACGCCTATTTCGTGGTTGCTTTTCTTCAGGCTTTCTAGTTGATTGGTGATATAGGGATGTGCGATCGGGTAGTCCGCATTTTTAATCGAGTCTTGTTTATTGTTTCTCGGGAGAAAAAAGAACGTTGAATGTACTCCTTTGGAGGTGTTGTAATCGGCTAAATGTTGGAGGTTTTTCCATGGGGAAAATGGCTTGAAAACTTGAGAGATCCCAAAGAAACAAGCTCTCACATAGTCTTTTTTTTCGAGAGAGGTACGAATTCTGTGCTTCCATCCGCTCAACACTTCGTCAATGTCGTGGGTGACGCTACCCGAAAAAACACGGTGAGAGTCTATGGTAATGTTTTGGCTCATTTCGATTGCCTTTTTCAGTATATCAAAGTAGTAATTCACTACTGGAACGGTGGTGATATTAAGTTTCTTTTGTAGGCTCTGCGAGTGGGTAAATCGTCCATATTTGTCCCGAGACTTGTCAGTTTTTTCTTGCATTCCACTCATCAGATACCAACCAGCACTTAGGATGTCGGCATTTATTTTAATCCTTCCATCACTCGTTTTTTCGATAATGGTTTCCGGAAGACTCGAATTCAGTATAAAAGGAATTTCTTTTTCTTTCCACTTTCCCCAGCCAATTTCATGAAGGTGAGACAGTGGATCCATAAAGTCTGGCTCAGCAATTTGAATTGCAGCTGTGTGGTCGTAGCCAATGTTGTATTCTGCCCAGTTCAATTTGGTGGCATACGCCAACTCAAAGTTTCGAAAAAAATAGAGTAAATGAGTACGATTCATGGGAGGAGAGAAGTTCTTTATAAAACGTTACTTGCGAAGGTTTATTTTATTCAAAAATTTGTTAACCAAGCCATTTATTTCTTTAGAGATGTTAAGGAAGTAAATAGGTAAGGCAAACGTGAGTAGCACAGTTCCGCCAATTACAATTCCTTTGAGCCCTAAGTTTAGGTAATTGCTGGCTACGTACTTTTCAGCTGGCAAAAAGAAAAGCACCAAAAAGGTGAATGCCCCTATCGCTAGCACTTTTAACGTGTCCGTTGAGAAAGGATGAATGTGGAGTTTTATATTGATCCAAAATAGTTTTAAAAAATTGAAAGAAACAAGACTGATTAAACTAGCAATGGCAGCTCCCTCCATCCCATAAATTGGGATTAAAGCAATATTCAGGATTATATTCAGAATACCCAACACAATTACAAAAACTAAATTCATTCGAAAATGAGAAGAATAGATTAAAATAAACGAGTTAATACTGGTAATCATATCAAATAGTTTGGAGATTGCCAGGTAAAGAAAAACATATTTTCCTATCACCATTTGTTCGCTATATTTTGTCAAAGAAAAGATGTCGGTAAAAGTAAACCACAACACAAAAAAAGTAGCTAATCCGATTATCAAAAGTGTAATTGAGGTTTTTTTGTACAAGGCAGAGGTTTCTGAAAGTTCATTGTTTGCCATATGTTGTGCTACCAAGGGATTTGAAACCCTCAAAATAGAAGTTGCGGGAATATTCATCGCATTGGTCATGAACATAACGGATGTGTAAATTCCCGTTTGTACCATCGCAATTGCTGGATTAACAATCATTGAACCAACCATTACTGCATCCAAACGAGTAGCTAATTGAGAAGAAATGTCATTCAGAATTGAAAAAAGATTGTAGGATTTCATCTCTGTTTTGAGTTCCTTATCGATTAGTAGTTTTTCAGAGTTTATCGGGATAAGAAATTTTTCCTTTATCGTGTAGATTAACAAAAGAGGAATGGTGATGAAATAATACAATAGAAAAAGAAAAATGAAGGTAGATACCTCTAGATTGAGAAATACTTTAGCCACAACAATGGAAGGAAAGTAAATTTTTTGAACAACATTTCTTATGATGTCTGGGATAACAATTCTTTTGTTCGTTTCGCACAACATTACCAAAAATGACTGTGCCGAAATAAAAATAACAAGGACAGGAATCACAAATGAATAAGTGAGAAAATTCCCATTTCTATCTATTTGTAAGTCAAACAACAAATCGGCTAAAGGGACTCGGAATAGAAAGTAGATGCCGATGAATATCCCGAGTTGGAGACTAACTCTTTGGATAACCCATTTTTGAAATCCCCCAAGATTACTCGTGAATTTAGGATGGTATTTAAAATAAATCGCAAATAACCCGAGTTGAGCGTACGGAGCAAACAAAATTGCAAGGTTGGTAATATACTCTATTATTCCCTTCGCACTAAAATCTAACGGATAAATATAAATGGTGGCAAAAAAACCTAAAAAAGTGGAGAAGTAATTGATTATACTACTTTTAAAACCTTGTCTTTGGATAACTCCCATGAATACTTCTTTGAGTGACAATAATACGATAATTTGACGAAATAATTATCTGCCTTTTGTATATTCGCATGATAAACAAGAAATAAATGTTAGACTTAAATAATAAATCAATTTTAATTACCGGAGGTACAGGTTCTCTGGGTAAAGCCCTCACGAAAAGAATCTATGAGAAGTATCCTGATGTGAAACGTTTAGTGATTTTTTCGCGAGACGAACAAAAACAATTTCAAATGGCGCAGGAATATCCTGCCGATAAATACAAGTCTATTCGTTTTTTTATTGGTGATGTAAGAGACAAAGAAAGGCTGGTAAGAGCAATGAAAGGAATTGATTACGTAATTCATGCTGCGGCAATGAAGCATGTTCATTTGGCTGAGTACAATCCCTCTGAGTGTATCAAAACTAACGTAAATGGTGCAGAAAATGTGATTTATGCTTGTTTGGAAACTGGTGTAAGCAACGTAGTGGCATTATCTACCGACAAAGCTTGTGCACCCATCAACTTATATGGTGCAACAAAATTGACTTCAGATAAATTGTTCGTGGCAGCCAATAACATTAGCGGAAACAACAACATTCGTTTTTCTGTAGTTCGATACGGAAATGTTATGGGAAGTAATGGCTCAGTAATTCCATTTTTTATCAAGAAAAAAGAAGAAGGGTTTTTGCCTATCACCGATCCTAAAATGACCCGTTTCAATATATCACTGGATGGAGGAGTAGACATGGTGCTTCATGCACTTGGAAACGCTTGGGGAGGTGAGATTTTTATCCCAAAGATTCCATCTTACAAAATAACTGACGTGGCCAATGCCATAGCCCCAGATATAGAACATAAAGTAGTTGGAATAAGACCAGGCGAAAAACTTCATGAAGAAATGATTACTGCCTCAGATTCTTTTTATACCTACGATTTAGGAAAGTATTACACCATTCTGCCCAGTGTAACTAGATGGAACTTGGATGAATTTGTAAAAGAACTCAATGCCAAAAAAGTAAAAGAAGGATTTACATACAATTCTGGCGAAAACGAAGAGTGGGAAACAGTTGACTCTTTAAGAACACTGATAAAAGAACATGTAGATTCAACATTCGAAACATAATGAAAAAAATACCCTACGGCAGACAACATATTGACCAAAACGACCTAGATGCAGTAATCAGCACCTTGCAGTCTGATTACCTTACCCAAGGACCAAAAGTGCAAGAGTTTGAGCAAAAATTTGCCCAATATGTGGGAGCCAAGTATGCAGTAGCTGTAAACAATGCAACTTCTGGTTTGCACTTATCGGTGCTCGCGTTAGGCTTGCAAAAAGGGGACAGAGTCATTACGACTCCCATCACTTTTGCTGCCTCGGCAAACTGTGTAAGATATGCCGGAGCTGAGGTTTGGTTTGCTGATATTAATCCAGATACTTACGTTTTGGATATCCACTCAGTAAAAGAATTAATTCAGTCTAAAACAAAAGGTTTTTTTAAAGGAATCATTCCAGTAGATTTTGCAGGGTTACCTGTAAATATGGAAGAATTCCGAACGCTAGCAGACGAACATGGGTTGTGGATTATAGAAGATGCTTGTCATGCCCCAGGCGGTTATTTTATTGACTCCAAAGGCGACAAGAATTTTTGTGGAAACGGAAATTACGC
>Ga0181562_10000811_pt1 | contig 25706 bp, 13 predicted proteins | sample 011ome_26_FD_139344 | JGI IMG/M metagenome (GOLD analysis project Ga0181562, IMG submission 139344) | Coastal salt marsh microbial communities from the Groves Creek Marsh, Skidaway Island, Georgia - 011511BT metaG (megahit assembly) | ecosystem: Environmental > Aquatic > Marine > Intertidal...
AAATACGGCGGGATGTCGGTGGACGCACGGATGCCGAAGAAGCTCTCAAAACCACAGTCGATCGGGCCGCCTGCTAACACTCCAGTATAGTCGTCTTCGGCGTCCTGCTTAAATCCTAGATGCCATTTTCCGACCATGGCGGTCTGGTAGCCTTGAGTTTTCAAAAAGGAGGCAATGGTGACCTCATCCGGTTTGATGACTGGTTCGGTCTGCCACTCAAAAGTCGTACGAAAGGGGTAGCGCCCCGTCAGCAAGCCGTAGCGCGACACATGGCATAGAGGGCCTGGCGCGTGCGCGTCGGTGAAGCGCATCCCACTGGCTGCAAGCCTGTCGATCTGTGGCGTTGGTATTTTGGACTCTGGGTTGAAGCAAGCCAGATCTCCATACCCCATATCATCCACCAGGATAATAATAATATGAGGATTTACTGAGGAGAAAGCTGCGGCACTGTGCAGCAATAGAATCATCCAAGCAGTGAGGAGGTGACGGGTGAAGATTCTTTCACTGCGGCGACTAAAATATGGGATATCATTACGCATTTCGATGCCCTATTTTGAGGCGCCGTCAGCGCTTTGTTTTAGCATCGCTTTGGATACCCAATGAAATGACGTACCGTCAACCATTAGGTGCAGCTCATTACGGCTCGGCAAAGGCTGGGCGAAGTGCTTCGGCGCAGCTGCATTCAACTGTTTTAGCCGCCTTGCATATTGGGGGTTCGAAGCAAGGTTGTGCCACTCGTTTGGATCCTGCTCCAATTGGTAAAGTTCCTCTCCGCCATCGGCGTAATGAATGTAGCGCCAGTCGCGGTTTATAATCGCGTATTCGTTCGGCTTCATACCAGGCAATAACACATTGCGGTCCTCCGCGGTCGCGGGTTCTTGGAGTGCTGGCACTAAAGAGATGCCATCCCGTTGCTGTGTGTCAGCGACACCCGCAAGCTCCGTCATCGTTGGAAAAAGATCGATCAGACTGACGGTCGCTCCGATATTTGCTCCACGCGCAATCCCTGGGCCCGCGACTATCAAAGGAACGTTTGAAGTCCGTTCCCAGAGCGTGTGTTTGCCCCAGTCGAATTTCTCGCCGTGGTGGTAGCCGTGGTCACTCCACAGGACTATAATAGTATTGTCGGCGTTGGGGCCAGATTCGATCGCGTCGAGCACGCGCCCCAACATAGCATCCGCATAAGAGATGCACGCGAGGTAGCCGTGAATCGCATCTTCGACAGCGTCCAGGCTTTCGAGCCTTCGGTGGTGAGCGCTGCGCGCCTGCTTCGCCCTGCGAACTGCTGCAGGCAGATCTGCGAGATCATCTGCCTTACAGTCGGGTGCCTTGATCTTTTCGGCATCGTAGAGATCGAAGTATTTTTGTGGAGCGTAATTTGGAAAATGAGGGGTGTAGAGGCCGACCGCCAGAAATAGTGGCTTTTCGTGCTTTTGGCGCAATAAATCGCAAGCCCACTCGGTACGGATCGTATCGGCCATTTTATCCTCGTTCTCGTTCTTAACCGCGCCCCACTCTAGGAAGAAATTGTTTGCCGGTTTACGGTCATGGTTGAAAATACTGTTCGGATAGGGTTGGGGTAAAATTGCCATGTCGGTATCCCAGCTTTCAAGTGGCCAGCCCCGATTTTTCTGCCCATCCGCGCGAACGAAGAACTCATCCCAGCCGCGTAGATCTACGAAACCCGCGAGGTGATGGAAAAGTTTGCCACCACCATGCGTGGCATAACCTGCCCGCTGAAGAATCAGTTGCAGTGGGAGCAGATCAGGTAGGCTGTGAAAGTATACCTGAGTCGTGTAGCATCCCGTTGTCGTGGCATGGCGCCCAGTGAAGAGAGCTGTCCGAGAGGGCGCGCAGAAGCTTCCTGCCGTGTGGGCGTTAGTGAAGTTAACCCCAGACGCGGCGAGCCGATCCATGTTTGGGGTGATCGCCTGTTCGTAATCAAGTGCACCGACCCAGTCGTTCATGTCGTCCAGCGCGAGGAAGACGATATTCGGAGGTGTTTCTGCCGTTAGCGACGTGCTGGTAAGCGAGAAAAGGAATATTGTAATCAACGAGAGCTTGGGAATTTTTGATGTGTTCATGGGGTACTGGATTTTAAATGAGCCTACGGTTAAATTCAAAATATGTAAAAATCGCCTAGAGATCGTATTGAATTAGCCAGGTTGACGAATCTTTCATTATAAATGTGGCGATTGATTTTTATGCAGACTAACAAATCAAAGTGAGTCGATTTTGGTGGGATCACATATTTCAGTGCTTATGCGCAAATGCCGGATGAAATCATTGCAGTGCCGTGCTTCGATGGAGAGTGCCGCAGGGTTGATTTATTGTAGAATTCTAGCGAAGGGTTGAAATCTGATACGTTTCATGGTTACAAAATAGCCGCGTTATACGCATGAGATAGAGAGGCGAATTAGTCTGGTTGTCTAACTCAACGCATGTTCTTGATCGTGAACTCGCGGTTGCCTTGGTGGAGTTCTTTAAGTGAGTGGCTAGTCGTCGTTTGGGGATCTGGCGAACGGAAACTATGATTGCCATTTTTCACTTCAATATAGTCCACCTTCGCGCCGCGCTCGTCCGCCAGTCGCTTGAAGTAGCGGGCACCGCGTACCGATATGAGCGGATCTGCGCTGCCGTGAACCAGCAGGATAGCAGGAGAACTGCTTTGCAGCCAGAATTCAGGGCTGAGCACGCGGGCAACTTGCTGGATCGGCGCCTCCGATTGTAACGAAGCAATGAATGCTGCGCGGGTATTGTTATTGATTAGATCTTCGGGAGGTGGCGACTCGGCACTCGTGCCACCGAGAATCTTTTTCAGCGCCTGCGGCTTCGTCGTGATTGTGCCTAAACTATCTGCCTGTTCTGGGTTGAACAGGGTGGTTAGAGGGGCCTCGGCGACCACAGATACAAATCTGGGGGTAAAGCCTGCCAGTGAGGGGTCGCCGCGGAGCAAAGCTGCCTGATCGGGAACCAGCGCAACACTCAAAGCAAGGTGCCCGCCGGCGGAGTGGCCTCGCGCTGCAAAACGGTTTGGATCCAAGCCGTATGTTTCGGCGTGCTTGACCAGAAAGCGCGCAGCATCTTTGCAGTCGATCAAGCAATCGAGCGCCGAATTACCGTCTTTGGCTAAGCGGTAGGAAATGCAGGCGACGGCGATACCTACATCTGTGTATGATTTGAATGTAGTACGATCCAGCACATAGCGCTCACCGCCCGACCATCCGCCGCCATGTATAAATAGCACGACAGGTGCACCGTCAGCGTAAAGGTTCTTTTGCGGGAGGATCAAATCCATTGAGAGTTGCTCGAGGTCATCGAAGCCTGCCACCGTCTTATATTGCAGATCGCGGACTATGTTCGGCTGTCCTGTGTAAATTTGATCCGCGCGTTCTTTCGCCGTGAGCGCAAAGACATTTCCGGCTGCCAACAGCATCAACGCTAGTATAAATTCTCTATTTTTCATCGATGTTTTGTAGCTGCAAGGAACCAAAGTGACCCCTGTGATATCTGTCATTCATTTATCGATTCTTCAGGGGGATCAGTCAATCGTATGCGGCGAGCACCTAGCGGTTTTTTAAACTGTGCACCGTTCACCATCACGCTAAAGTTAGATGATAAGGTTTGCCAAATTAAGAAGCAAAATTTCACTACGATTCCTCAGCGTGTGCCGAAAGTTCCGTCAAGCACGCCTAGTAGCGCTCAACAGAGAGGGCGGTGCTTTGATTGCCGTCAATGCGAAGTGCGCCTTGCGTGACGACGGATTCCAAAAGTACCTTGCCGCCTCTTTCTTGCACGTGGGCACCCTTGCCACTCAGGAAATTAAGGTTGCGGGCTTCGACTTTTCCGCCGATTGCCAAAATGCCATTTCCGTGTCGGGTGGCGTGTAGGTTTTGAATTTTTAGAACGCCTCCATCGACGACGGCCAGATAGTCGGGATTGCCCCAAATTAAGCTGCCGATGAGCACGGTCGTCGCGTTGAACTCACTGCCCAGTTTAATCGCGACTTTGTTGGTGGTCGACATCGCAACGAGCTCGGAGTTGATCATCGTGATGTGTTCGCTGCCGGACTCGAAAAATACCCCGACTTTGCCACCATCGGTGCCATGGCCATGGATGATGCAGTTGCGCGGGCTGCCGCCGCTTTCTTCGATAAAATGCATGCCGTACAGGCAGCCATAGACAAAATTTTGATAGAAAAACTGATTCTCGGTATGGCCGACAATGAAGGCCACTAGTTCTTCTTTTTGATAGTCCCAGAGCTTCTCGAAGCGGGCAGGCGCAAATAGCGGATTACCTCGTGCGGGTCTGCGCGCATAGTGCGGGTTGAATTGTACATTACGGATCACCCCGTCGCGACTGCCACCACCTACTGCGATCCCCGTCTTAATCGGAGCGCCGGAGAGATAATCGACAAAGTGTTTGTCACAGCGGTAGCTCATCAGATCGAGGATCTTGTAGGCATTCGCGACGTTCACATTAATGATGTAGAGCTCACTGCCTTGGCCTTGTATGAGGAAGGGGGTCTGCTGCAAATTATTCATATCCTGGTCGGGATAATGAAAAGATAGCCCTCTCAGTCCACTTTGGGACTGTAGGGTGATCGTGGGGGCCTCGGTGGTTGGATAGATGTGCAAAATGCTGCCACCGCCCATTGTATGGTGCGGCACATCATGTATCCCGCGCAACTCGACGCCGCTGGGGACGTTCAAGTTGCCAGAGAGTGTGTAATTGCCTCCCGGCAAAAACACCGTGCCACCACCGTCTGAAGCGATGGTATCCATGGCTACTTGAATCTCGCTAGTCATGTCTTGCTCGCCTTTGGGCGCGACGACGGTAAGGCGATTCGTGCTTGGCTTGTAAGTGCGCTTGTCGTGATCCGGGAAGCGGGGGATCGATTCGAGCTCAATTCGCTCTTCCGAGAACTGCACGACGGACTTGCCCGCTTGATTGAGGATGGAGCGTCTGCCGCCCGCTAGGTCGACTCCAGCGAACAATGCACCGCTGACTCTTGCTCCAATCTTTACGGTACTGCCTGCGCTTTCTAGCGACCCTCCAACCATCGATAGGCTGCCTTCTGCCATCTCAATATGACCGCTCTTGACTGTGCACTGCTCCATGAGCACCACTCCTTTGCCCTTGGATTCTAAGGCACGCTCTCCAGTGATAATGCATTCTGAAAATAACACAGCCGATTCGAACTCTGGGCTTAATAAGATAGCGTGCCTGTTGCCCTGAATGTAGCACTGGGTAAACACCATCCCGAAAGGGTTCGTCTTGTCGACAGATAGGGCGATTTCGCAATCCCGCAAAATCAGGCGCCTAAACTGGGCGTTGGCCGCGCCGCGAGCACCTTCCGTGACTCGGAAACCGATGTTGTAGCCTTCGACGATGACCCGATCCACGTATTCCCAATCGCTGCGCATCATGTGAATGCCGACCGCATTTAGACGCAGCCAATCGCCTAAGTCCGTCGCTGCGGGCAGCCGCGGAAGTCCGCTTTTCAGCCAGTAATAAGGAGAAAACTTTATCTCCTCGAGGCGCCCGATATCGGTCGTTGAATCATAGCTGATCCCGACCTTTAACGGGGTGCCGTAAATATTATGTAGGTAGTGCAGTTCGTTGGGGCCCGGGCCGATACGGATCCCCTGATACGGATTGACTAGAGTTAGATTTTCGAAAGTGGCGTTATCTAATTGTCCTAATTGCGCCAGGGTAAAAGGATAGGGGATGGGTCTGCGTGCGTTTTGCTCTGGATACCAAATTGCCAAATTTTTAACGCCCGCACTGGTGTCGACCGAGATGAATGGCGGTGCGTCTGCGTTACCTGCGTCGGTGTAAACAGCTAGGACGGTGCCTTTGACTTGTGCGCTGTGTGTGGTCGGCTCCAGCCATTCTCCACGCAAGGTTACCGAAGGGGGAATCTTAAGGCGCCCTCGAAACGCATAAGCACCCCCGGGGACGAACACAGTGCCTCCGCCATGACTGGCCATTTTGTTGAGCGCTGCCTGAAAGGCAGAAGTGCAATCCGTCACCGCATCCGCGACCGCTCCAAAATCCATCACGTTGTAGCCAGAGACCACTAGCTTGCTAGTGGGGTGCTGCGTCTCGACGATTTGCCAGGCGGGATCGCCCTGCGCGCAGCAAATGATTGTGCTCAGAACCAAGCTCAGAAAGTATTTTTTCATTTTTATATAATCGCTACGACGGTTAAGTATAAACGTTTATCTGAGCAAGCCAAATGGAGGATAGTACGGTATTGATCTGCAGCGAATTCCAGCTTGAAACTGAGTCTTGCTGAGATAGTCAATTTCTTAATAAATCAGATTATCTTAAAGCAACCAGATCTCCCTCAATGCGAGCGCAGCGCTTTTGTAAAAACGACTGTTTGAGCTTGGTTGATAGCAATGCCGAGGACGCAGGAAACAACTCATGCCTAAAGGTTCGCAAAGAGTCCCTACACGGGTAAGCTAGCGCTAAGATGATAAGGCGCGCATCGGCTTGGCGGTGGCCAAGAACACACATGAAGAACCATCTTCAAGGTCAAATCTGAATTCGTCCTTGCAATGTATTTAATTAAAAAGGTGAATCGATTAACCATTCAACCTCGTTGGCTCAATCCCCTGCTTTTAAGCACTTTTAAAATCACTAAACTCCTCACATGAAGCTTCTCAAACTGAAACCTTTGTTAATTATCGGGTGTTACCTGCTACACCTTGGCATTGCGGGCGCAGTCAACTTTGATAACGACAGTAGTAACCATCTCTGGTCGACGGCCTCCAACTGGAGCTCCAACACGCTCCCAGCGGGTGGCGATGCGGTGATCGATGGCTATGATGTCATCCTTGACCGTGTCCCCGCTGAAAGCCCCGCCGTGCTAGAGATGATCGATGGCTCCCTGACGCTTCGTGAGCGCGGTGGTCTGTCGCTCGCCTTGCTGCGAATTGGCGAAAAATTAGAAGCGGTCGTACAACTGATGCTCGAGGGGTCGAACGTATCTCTGCGCAGCGCAGGTAGTGCCTTTAAACTGGGAAAGTCAGCCACAGTGATCACGCTGCCTGATGCCGACGGTAGTAGTCCGCTTGAACTCGGCGATGGCGAGTTGACCCTCGAGATCGGTTCTGAGTGGATACTCGACGGATCAAAGTACCGGGGTAACTTCGCTCTAGGTGATAGATTTGTTCTCGCCAATTATGGATCTCTGAGCAGCGGCACGGGTGGCATTCGCACCCGCAACTTTGACCTTCCCGCCGATCGTGAGCTTAAACTGGTCGCGACAGCAAACTCGCTCTATTACGAGGTGGTGGCTCAGACTCCTGCGACTGGCCCCAATGTGATCATCATTAATGTCGATGATATGGCAGGCGGCCATTTCTTTGGCTTCGAGGGGCGTGATTGTCTCACGCCAACACTCGACACTTTAGCCGGGACCGGCATCCGCTTCAATGAGGCATTTGCCGCGTCGACCGTGTGTGGGCCCTCGCGCTATGCCTTGATGACCGGTCGCTGGCCCTCGCGTAATACCAGCCAACGCTTCATCGCGCGCTATCCGCTCGGTACGGTTGGGCGCTTCGCCGTCTCCGATACGGAACTCGAACCCGACGGCCAAAATCTCGGTGCCTGGCTGCAACAGGCAGGCTACCGCACCGGTCTCGTTGGCAAGGGCCACTTCACCGACGACGATCTCAACAACACCAATAACTGGGCAGCGAAGGGTCTGCTTGCTTATCCAAAGAAGGCCGAGCCGAAGACGGACGCCACGACCAATGCCAAAATGCGCCATAATCACCGTGTGCTCTGTCAGCGGATGCGGACCTTCGGCTTCGACTACGTGGCAAGCTACTACAAGGCAAACCTCGTCGAGCTGCGCAGCGATGCCCTGAATGTGCACAATCAGGAATGGATCACCAAGGGCGCCCTCGATTTCATTGATGAAAATCACAACGAGCGATTCTTCCTCTACATGGCGCCGACCATCACTCACGGACCGGTGCGCAATGATCTAAGCAAAACGCTGCGCGCCGACAATGCTTACACCAGTGCCGGCTACCTGCCCAATCAGGACTACTCCTTCATGCCATCACGGCAGCAGATTATCGATGAGGTGAAAGCAGCTCGCAAGCATCCCGTTTCCGCTCGTGAGACCTGGCTCGACCACTCGCTCGCCGCCATCGTCAACAAGCTCAATCAACACGGCATTCGCAATGACACCTTGATTATTTTTACTGCCGATCATGGTGAGAAGACGGTTTCGGGGCCACTGGTATGGGGTAAATCCTCGCTCTATGATATTGGTATGCGGGTGCCACTGGTGCTGAATTGGCCCAATGGCATCGCCTCGCCCGGTCGAAGCTATGATGAAATCGTCAGTCAGGTCGACCTTGCGCCGACCCTGCTCGCGCTGACGGGTGCTGCAAGTCTACCGACCCGTGCGGTGGATGGCGTCAGTTTGACGTCGGTGCTCAAGGGCAGCGACGCTGTGGTGCGGGATGCTCTTTTCTGCGAGATTGGCTATGCCCGAGCCGTGCGCACCAAGACCTTCAAATACGTGGCCGTGCGCTACACGCCTGAAATCTATGCTCAGATCGATAAAGGGTATCTGTGGGAGCGGGTTGAGGGTAACACGGCGACCGGCAGGCACATTGAGCCACGCCCTTACTACGTCGACAATCGTCAGCTAGGTTCGCTGTCAGCCAATACCCATCCGAACTACTTCGATGACGATCAGCTCTACTCCCTGGCCAACGACTCGGACGAGGAAACCAATCTTTATAGCCAGATGCCCGAAGTTGCTGAGCTGCTCAAGCAGCGTCTCACTGAATACATTGGCGAGATCCCGGGCCGTCCGTTTGGCGAGTTTAACGACTCTGCGGCTCGATCAGCCGCGACGCCTGAAGCATCGAAAATGTATCTGCTTAGATAGTAACCTCTCCTGCAGGGGTCGTCCGCCGGCTGTGTCGAAGCGTTCGATGTTGGGTTAAGCTCTTGAAGAGCGGTATTACTGGTTCAGCACTGCCGCTTCCCAAGCCTCGAGCAGAGCAAGGTAATGCGACGCCTTTTCAGGCAGGTGTTGAGATAAATTGTTCGACTCGGACGGGTCCTGCAGAATATTGAAAAGTCGGATTTTGCCTTTCTGCAGATGCGCTTTCCATTGCTTGTCGCGCACAGTGGTCCAGCCCGGTCGATCGTTCCAATAGTGAGGCTTGCTACGCTTGATCGATTGGCCCGCCAACGCTGCAACTAGATTTTCCCCATCAAGGTTTTGAGGGATTTGCGCGCCGACAAGATTTGCGATGGTCGGCAGCAGGTCGACTCCGGTAAAGATCGTCTCGGAGTTTATTTTCCCCGAGGGCACCTTGCCGGGCCAGCGCACCAAGAACGGCACGCGCGTCCCTCCGTCGTGTAAGGAAATCTTGCGGTCTCGAAACGGTCCAGATGAGCCGACGCAATTAATTAGAGTGGGGCGTTCTTGAATACGCTTAGCTAAATGACCGCGATTGTGAACGCCTCCGAGGGGCGGTGGGCCATTATCACTGGAGAAGATAATCAGCGTATCCTCATCGATGCCTAAGTCTTGGAGTGCCTGCAGTAGGCGGCCAAGCTGATTATCTAATTCGGTCACATCGGAGCAGTAGGCGCGCATCGCTGCCTCGAGGTCGCCTTGCGTGCTTATCCACGTCAGAAAGTCCCGCATCAGGGGATTCTCGAAGTCTTGAATGTCGACCTGAAGATCGCGATAGGGCTCCAGCATATCCGTACGCGGATCGATGTAGGAATGGGTCGGGTAGACCCAAAGATTTAGGTAAAATGGCGACTCAGCTGCTTTTTGCCTTTGTATGAAATCAATCGCCAAATCGACGTAGCGCTGAGTCGTATTCTCGCGCCAGTGTGGTTGATCACGCTCTTCTTTGCTCCAACCTTCGACTTTACCGTTGTGGATAAAGTCTTCATCGACTCCATACGCTGCAGCAGTTGGAGCTTCTGCCCCTTTACCGCTCATATGCCATTTTCCAAAATGAGCCGTCGTATAGCCGACGCTTTTTAATAGCTGGTAAAGGTTGGGCGCCTCAGCGTCCATACTAAGGGACTTTTGAAAATAATGCGCCGGATAGCGACCACTCATCAGCGCGTAGCGACTCGGCGCGCACCAAGCGGAACTCATGTAGGCATTTTGAATCGTTAGCCCCTCGGCGGCCAAACGATCGATGTTGGGCGACTTTACATAGGGATGCCCGTTCACTGCCAGATCTCCATAGCCTAAGTCATCGCACAGGATGAAGATGATATTTGGTCGCGTGTCTTGCGTCGGCGAGGCTTCAGTGGCGCAGGCGCTGAGAGGCAAAAGCGCGCAGACCGCCAAGGCGAGCAGATGAAGTGTGGGGCTCATCCGTTTATTTATTTTCGTTTTGAGTCAATTGGAGAAAACGTTTATTTTATATTGATTACTGGTTCGTATTGTCAAGTGGACGGAGGCCTCAAGGAGTATTGTTCTATAAATACTGAGGGCCGAGAAGTCGTGCAACGCAGCTCAGGAAATGGGTTCTTCACTAAAGTGCGTTTTGGTTACTATCTAAGTCTCTGATCTAGAGTATTTAGCGGGATTTCAAGGATTACAACTTTGTTGCGCTATAAAATGAGCGTGTAAAGAGACTTCGCTGAAAGATTAAATAGCCATTGTGACCCTGCGCTCTCTTGGCCTTGAGAAGGTATATCAGAGGCTTTCTTAAACATCTGTGGTTAAAGTATTGCTCCGTCACCTCCGGCAGGTCTTCGGCAGGTCTTCGGCAGTTCCGCAGTCGGCGTATTCGCCACAGCGGCCTCACAAATTTCTCAACCTTCACGCTCACTTATGGCATTTTTCGCCTCGCATACCCAAGTCATTTGGCTACTTATACCTAAAAGATGAAACGTTTTTACAATCCTTTACTCCGACTGCTCCCTGTCTGCTTGCTTCTGTTGGTACTGTTCTGGTGTTCCCAAGCTCCGCCTGCTGCAGAAACCATCGCCGTGAAGAAAGTGGCGCCTTCGGCAAAGCCTGCAAAAGTCCTGGTAAAAGAAGCGGCACCGTGCTGTCCAATTGAGGCGCCTACGGTCGGCGTGGATGCCCCGCTGCCCGAATCGGGTCTAGAGCTGCCCAAGCGGGCAGATCTTCGTTTCAGTGAACCTGTCGCTGAAACCGTATTTGAGGAATTCCGCCGCTGGACGGAAAGCCAGATGGTTGCTGGTGCGAATCTCCAGCAAGGCATTCAGCTGGCACAGCAGCGCCGCCATGCGCTGCTTAATCTGATTGAGCAAGATCCGCAGCGGGCGCTGGAACTCGCGGTGCCTCATGCCGTGCGGCGGCAGTTGCCAGCAGAGATCCTGACACTACTTGAGCGGCAAGTCGATGCTAGCGGGGACTTGATGGCGATGGCGACCACTCTGGATGGCAACCGTGGCTGCCAGATCGACCGCAAGGTAACGCTGCGGGATGGCCAGGTTTTCGACGCCTACACGTATGGGCGTCGCGGCGCGATACCGACCCGCGACAATATCGCCATCCACGGCCTGGCGCTGGATGACAAGCTCGCGCTATTGGAATTTCCGGGCCGTGTGCTGGATCCATCGGAACTGACTGCCAGAGTGGAGGCTGGGCAATCGGTGGGCTTATCGCAGCAGCAAACCGACGCTGCCGACGGGCCGGTGATCGCTTTTGGCGACGGCCAGCTCATTCGCTATGCCGATGAAGCTGAAGCCATCGCGGCCCTGCTACTTGCCGAAGGTGCCGAGCAATCCGGTGCCACCGCGGCCCTGGCTTCGGATCTGGACGGCGTGATCGCGGCCAGCCCATGGACCGAGGGGCAGAAGACCCTGCTAATCATCCGCGTGGATTTTCCAGATTTTCAAGGACAGAGCGCGTCTGATTCGACTTTGCAGACTCTGATCTCTGACATGAATTCCGTTTATACTGACATGTCTTATCAAAAGGCGACCTTCGCATTGAAGGGGCAGGGTTCCGAATTCACGCCGGTTCTGCGGTTGCCGAACAATGCCAGTTATTACAACAAATTTAGCCGGATACTGGATGCCGCGCGCACGGCGGCTGTGGCCGCGGGTTACAATTACACGGACTACACCTACGAGGTGGTGATCTCCGGCAGCCAGCCAAACATGCCCGGAACCGCCGGTGTGGCCTTTGTGGGTGGGCGCGGTGCATGGTTGCACAACCGCCAGTGGAATCTCAAAACCTGCGCTCATGAGGTGGGGCACAATTTCGGTCTGCCGCATTCCGGTGCATGGGATACCGATGATGGCAGCGTGATAGGCCCCGGCGACGAGTGGGCTTATGGAAACGTCTTCGACATCATGGGGGTGGGTCCTTCACCGCATTCCAGCCGGCATTTCGGTGCCAGTGTGAAGAACTATCTCGATTGGATCCCCGACTCAGACGTGGTGAAGATCACGACCAATGGCACCACCACTACGCGCATCCGCGCCATGGATAAGGTCCAGGCCGACGGAAACCAGCGGGCGCTCGTCGTGCAGCGCCCCGGCAACTCGGATGATTACTGGATCGAACATCGTCAACTCTATGGCACGAACTACGGCATGCGAGACGGCGTGCTGGTGAACTGGGCCAACATCAACGGCGGCTACCAACAACCACTGTTGCTCGACATGCAGCCTAATACCTCTGAGAAGACCGACGCCGTTCTGCCGATTGGCATGACCTTCTCCGACACTGCGGCAGCTATCCACATCACCCCGGTGGCGCGCGGCACCGACCCAGACGGTGTGAACTGGATCGATGTCACGGCGACTCGCGGCAACGTTTCTGGCAATCTCCCGCCAGAGGCGACTCTTAGCGCCAACAATTCCAACCCCGCGGTCAATGGCAGCGTCACCTTTACCTGTAACGCCAGCGATCCGAATGGCGACACGCTGGCCTACTTTTGGGATTGGGGCAATGGCACGACGACGACCAACAACAGCGCAATCGCCAGCAAAAGCTGGCCGGCGGCTGGCTTCTATATTGTGCAATGCACCGTTTCTGATATGAAAGGTCTCAGCACCACAGCGGACTATGTGGTTCAAGTGGGCGGCGCGTCTGGCACGTTTTTCATCGAAGGTGTGGTGAGTACGATTCAGGGTTTACCGCTGCAAGGAATTGCTGTGCGCGTGTCTCCCACTCAAAGCGCCAACACAGATGCGAGTGGCCGTTATATTATTACGGGTCTGGCGGCGGGCACTTATACACTCACCGCCTCGACAGGCTCAACCATTCAGCCAGATGGCTTCACCAATCCGGTGACGGTCGGCCCCAGCCTGCAAGATAGGGATTTCACGCGTCCGTCGTATCCGTTGACCTGGGATGCGAATTCAGCTGTGACTGGCGCGCATGACGGCAGCGGCAACTGGGCCAACAATACCGGCAACTGGCGCAACGAAACAATCGGCGCGAACAATCAGGACTGGAACAATGCCAGCATGGATTCCGCCACGTTCGGTGCGGGCACGGATGGCAGCTATACGGTGACGCTTTCGGGGGCGGTTCAGGTGGGTGGCGGAATCACCTTTGCCAACAGCGGCTACACGCTTTCGGGAGGCGCGGGCGTCGAGCTGCAGCTCGACGATGGCTCGAACAATTCCTCGATCAGCGTGGCTGCTGAAAAAACTGCGACCATCAATTCCGCTATCACCTATCAAAGAAACAAGCCAGCCGCCATCACTGTGAACTCGGGCGCAGTCTTGAATCTCGGTGGCGGTGCGTCTAATTCGCAATACAACTTTAACGGTGCAGGCACCGTCAACATGACCGCTGGGAATTATACGGCCAACGTCGGTAAAGTCGCAGTCGCCAGCTTCAATCAGAGCGGGGGAACTTTTAACATCACGCCCGGCAACAATACCGGTTACAATATTTCTAGCAACAGCCGCAGCGTGAACTACATTCTTGCCGGTGGCACCTTAACGGTTAACGGCAACAACACGACGTCCACCGTCAACAATGCCTACCTCGGCATCGGAAACGGCACTGCCATCTCTAACACTTCGACTATGACCGTGCAAGGCGGCGCCACGGTAAATGTTGGCACCGAAGCTTCCCGGTCCGGCGAGATTCGTATCGGCAACACACCCGCATCCAATGGTAGGCTCGATGTGCAGGGTGGTACGCTTACGATTGGAACTGGTAGCACCGACAACCAGATTTACTTTTTTAAGGCGGGCACGACCGATGATTCCTACTTCGCCAGCATGTACCAGTCCAGTGGCACCGTAACTGCGAACGGCATTCAGTTTGGCAGCGAATCTGGCACTTTCAACGCCGCCTCGTCTGCATTGCTGCAACTGAGCGGCGGCAGTCTCTACCTTGGCCAGCAAGGCATCACCCGAGGTTCCGCAGCGGCTGACCTGCCGATCACGATCCAACTCCAGGGCGGCACGCTGGGCGCCGATCGGAACTGGAGCTCTTCGCTGGACATGCAACTCGGCGCCGCCGACGGTGGCGTGATCATTCAGGCGCAGGACAGTGCCGGCACCGCGCGCAACATCACTCTTACCGGCAACCTTGCCGACGATGGCGAGGTGAGCGCTTCTCTGACTAAGACTGGTTCGGGTCTGCTTGCTCTCGGAGGCGCGAATACCTTCACCGGTGGACTCACCATCCAAAACGGCACAGTGGAAGCCAAATTCACCAATGCCGCACTGGGTACTGGTACGGTTACCATGGGCGGTGCCGGCTCGTCCGGGGCCACTCTCATCACTGGCAGATCGCTGGGCAATCCCGTCACTGTCAACGCACCGGATAGTGGGCAGATTGTGATTGGCGCGAACGGTATCGGCTCCGGATTCAACTTAACTGCTCCGGTCACCTTAAATGGCGATCTCACCTTGCAGACCTACGACAACGTGATTAACGGCACACTCAAAGCGGCAGCAAACCTCTCCGGTGGCCTGACTGGAGCCGGCAACCTGACCCTCAATAATCTCGGCCTCGCTGCAAACGTCATCAACCTCAATAACGCAGCCATCAACCACAGCGGCAGCCTGACCTCGCAAGGCACTGCAACTGGCGATAGCACGATTGGTGCCGATATCGGTGAGAATGTCACCAGCGTCACGCAGGCCAGTACGACTTCCAGTTTGGTTCTCTCCGGGAATAACGGCTACACTGGAGACACCACCATCAGCGCGGGCACACTACGACTCGGGGCGGCCGATGTCATACCCGACGGTGCCGGCAAGGGCAACGTGTCGGTCTCTGGCACGATTGACCTCAATGGATTTTCCGAAACCATCAACGGCCTCAGTGGTGGCGGGGTGGTAGACAACACGGCGGCCTCCTCCAATGCCGTTTTGACGCTGAGTACTGGCTCTATCTTCAGCGGGACTATTCAAAACAGCGGTGCACCCCTGACGCTAGTCAAGGGCCCAGACGGCGATGTTGTCCTAACTGGAAACAACAACACCTACAGCGGCGGCACGATCGTGCAAGGTGGGCGGTTGTTCATTGCGAATGCCGCCGCACTCACGCCTAACGGCTCCGTTCAGGTCAACGCTGGTAGTTTAGTAATCAACGCGGCCGGTTCACCCACTTTCGCCCAGACTATTAATCTCGCTTCGGGCGCGGCGCTATCCATGCGCAAGGATGCGACAATTTCCGGCGTTATCCTGCCGACTGCAGGCAGTGTTATCTTTAACCGAGACGACCAGCCTACGGTGGCGTTCAGCCTGAATAGCGCTCCCGTCCTAGCCGGCGATCTCACCGTTCAGGTGGGTGGTCAGAACCCCACAGTGGGGCATGTCACTCTTATGGGCGACATCACTGGAGACGGCGGGCTGACCAAGACCCATACTGGTACGCTGATTATCGCCGGGGCCAACTCCTACAGCGGTGACACAGTGGTCAATGGCGGAGTGCTCGCCGTCAACGGAACTTCGATCGCGAATAGCGGCAAACTCGTTATCGCGGGCGGCAAGGTAGAACTAACTAATACGGAAACCATCGGTACGCTCTTCTTCGGCGGCGTTCAGCAGGCGGCAGGGGACTACACCAGCGCGGATCCCTCCAGTAATTTCACGGGGACTGGCACTCTGACTGTTCTCAGTGGCACACCCGCCGCTGGCTATGCCTCTTGGGCTACTCTCAACGGGGCCAGTGCAGATTTCACCAAAGACCACGACAATGATGGCGTGAAGAATGGTGTGGAATACTTCCTCGGCGGTCTGAACGGCGACACTACTGGCTTCACGGACCTATCAAGTGTAGTGAGCACCGCCGGCGTTCTCAGCGTCAGTTGGACGATGGGCCCCGGCTACTCCGGTTCCTACGGTACGGACTTCGTGGTGGAAGCCTCGGCAACGCTTGACGGGGTGTGGGCGAATGAAGCTCTCGGCGGCACCGTCGGCATCACCGGGGACGTGGTGACATACACCTTCCCCGCAGGATCCGCAAACCGAAGATTTGTCCGCCTCAAAGTCATGTCGCAATGATGCACAGCTCAATTCTCACCCGGCGGCTAGCACCGCCCCAAAGCAAATTCCTATCAGTAACAAGGATCTATCCCTATAAAAAGGTACTAGCATAGCGCCAAAATATTTTGATCTTTCTGTTTCTCTACTGCATGCTGTTCTATTCATTCGGGTTTCCCAAATCTGTGCATTCGCAGTAATGCGGGTGACGCTTGGAAGAACCGACAGGTGCAGACGGTCCCAGCAACTTCGTGCCCCGATGCCTTGGGTGTGTATGGCGGTTCTGCGCGTCACAAAGTTCCCGCTCCGGAATTCTTTCGTGTGCTGGAAAAATCGGACTGATGGTGGTTGCTCGATCCCGAGGGCTGTCTTTATTTAAGCATCGGTGTGAATTCGGTGGGGCCGACCAAGGCATGCTATGCCGATATCAATGCCTGGGCGCAGGACACTTACAGCAGAGAGGCGCTGTCCTTCTAGCCTGCCGAAAGCGTTTCGCCCGCAATGCCAAACAGATCAAAGCGGTGACGATAGACATGTCCAATGGCTACCGCGCGTGGGTCGCTGAAGTGCTACCTAACTGCGAAATAATTTAAGATCACTTTTACGTCATCAAGCGAATGAAAAAATGTATGGATAGTCATCGTCGCAGCACCATGAAATAGCTGGCCGAGGAGTAAAAGAAGGAGTTCAAAGGCAAGCGACACCTGCTACTGCGCAACTAGGAGAAGCTATCCAATGAAGCTGTCAGAGAGCTCAAGAAACTACGCTTGGAGTTCGACGACCTAGGCACGGCTTCGCTGATGAAAGAGTATTTACGTACATCAACAGAATGGCGGACTGCTGCCAAACCGCACGAACCACCTTGATTCGATGGTGCGAAAAAGCGGAGGTCTCAGGCATCCATTGTCTTAACCAAATGGCCAAGACCATACGCAAGCGAATCGAAGGGCTACTTGCGTTTTTGAAACATCATCGACTCACCAATGCCAGCCAAGAAGGCTTCAACTTAAATTCAGACCTTGGCTGCTGTCTTCTGGATTGCTCCGGCAGACCTCCGTCGGACTACTCTTTCTAGCTTCAACAACAAGATCGGATGGCTCACTAGGCAGGCATACGAATACAGGGATGAGGACTATCTACAATTGAAAATATACGACCTCCTAAACCGATCCAGGCGCAAGTAACTATAAAACGCACTTCTGTGAAGAGCTCAGGCAACACGCGTTTTACTGAAAGCCAAAATTCACTCCAGCCAGTCTGTCTCACTCAATACACTCTGCCCTAACATCTGATGACTCAGCTCTAACCGTTGATGGTAGTCTCAATTTGTAGAACTACGCAGATGCGCTTGGGAGGTGTTCAAAGCAAGTTGTCTTACTTGAGCTCAAATTTGATCGGATACTCGTCACTTGGCACCATTGGAATTTTTCCACTCGTTTCAAAACGGGGCTCTTTGCTGGGCGGAAATGGTGAATCTCCATATTTTTTCAGATAAGCCTGTGGGGTGACATACCTAGACTCACCATTTCCAAGCGCAGCTATACTATCGAGGTGAGCATTTGAGGAGATGCCCAATCCGATCGTGTGGATAACGGGGATTTTCTTACCCTGAGATTTGAGTTGTTGGATCATTTGTCGAATTTGCGTAATGCCTCGATCATTGCTACAATAGCCATCGGTCATGAAGAAAATCGTGTCTGGGATCGGATCCATTGTGAGTGCCATATACATCGGTACATCAAAGATGGTACCGAACAGGGTGGGAGTCTCGCGGATTGCTTTGAGCGCCCTTTTTCGTGCGAAAGAATCAGCACTATAATAACGGGCTTTGGGTAGCCGACTCCACTTCTTGGGGCGGAAGGAATCATTTGCGGCGCCGTTTTCGCCACTGGCACGACTCGAAACCCAATTATCTGCCGAATCCCGAACGTCATCCATGCCCGGCCAGGTCGGTCCGGCAAAGAAAATTAATCCAAAATTGACCTCTAGGGGTAGCTCTTCGATCACTCGAGTGGCTTCCCTGCGCATAATCATTTCATTTCCTGATAACACTAAAGAATCCGAGAAATCGATGACAAAGACGATGTGTTTGCCACCGCCTGAAATGCCGAAGAAATCGATCTTAATATCCAAGTCTAAGCTTGCACCATCGCCAAAGCCATCGCCGAAACCTTTGCCAGTACCATCGCCGTCTCCGGCACCACGAATGCGGACGTCACTGCGTGGATTGGAGATATTCAGGTCGATATTATCCAGGCTCAAATCGGAGGGGATCTCTGCGATGATCGGAATCGGCAGTGGGGCGGCGGACTGTTGTTGCGACCGCTTCATCTTGATCTTATACTCCCGCTTCATTGGGTCGATGCTTTCTGGAATGGCCGGCGCCTCCAGTTGCGGTTCGGGAGCCTTGAGGCGATCAAAGATCACCATGCCTCCAAAAAAGGCGCCAATCACAAAGTGAATGGCTAAACTAATACCAATCACCATTGCCAGGCGGCTTCCGGTAAACCAGCGGAGGTAAAATGGACGGGTATCAGACATAACTCTAAAGAATAATGGGTTATTCGCCTGAGGCGAAGGTGACGGAGGTAACTTTAGCCTCTACGCAAGCGTTCATGACATTCACAATCGCCTGCTGCTCAGTCATCTCGTCCGGGTTGATGAGAATTAGCGTTTTAAAGCCCGCCCGCTCGGAAGATGCACGAATTTGTGTCAGTAGTCCGACGAGCTCGGGCAGTTGGAAGCCGGCAGGATCGCCCAGCGGGGCACCGTTGAATAGGATACCACCGTCAGACAATATGTCGACTAGGTGTTCTTCCGGCAGTGGCGTATCTGGTGCGGCAGGGACACTGGTGGGTAGCTTGATGCCCAAATCAGCCTCTTGCTTCATGATCGTGGTGGTGACCATGAAGTAGATCAACAACAGGAAAACCACGTCGATCATTGCGGTGAGATCCACTCGATCTTTGGTCTTTAAATAGGTATCAGTCGCTTTCATATCCTACTATTTATCGCTTTGATAGGTCGCGAAGATGATGTCCACTGCACCGACTTCTGCGCAGGCGGTCATCACATCGCGGGTGTGAGTGAAGTGGGTGAGGGAGTCGACCCGTAAGAGTACTTGGTAGTCTCTTATCGTACGCATTCCCTCTGTTACGATCGCTTTGAGATCTTCGATCGAGACTGCTTGCGTGCCGAGATAGATCTGACCATCGGGGACCACTGTGATGACTTCGCGGTTTTCCTGCGTTTCAGGCACATTGGCATTCGAGGCGACGGGAACTTCGATCGGTTTCTTCTGAGCAGTCACCACATTGGCAACTGTCATGAAGAAAACGATCAAGAGGAAGACGATATCGATCATCGGAGTGAGATCGGGCTCGTCGTCGTTATCTGGTAATTCCCATTTCATTCTTTATGAGGCTTACGCCGAAGGATCGGAGGGATTTTCGTGGCGGTCTGTTACGTCTCGAAGTATGCGACCGAGCACCTGCGAAACGGAGGCGGCGATTTTACCGTATTTATTCTTAAAGAAGAAATAAGCGATCAGAGCGGGGATCGCCACCATCAGACCACTCGCGGTGGTTACCAGTGCTTCGGAAATGTTATTGGCGAGTAGCTCGGGGCGGCCCATTCCTTGTTCAGAGATGGTCCGGAATGCTTTAACCATACCGCTAACCGTGCCCAGTAGACCGACCATCGGCGAAACCGACGCAATCACCTGTAGGTAGTTGACGAAGACAAACGGACGAGCCAGTTCCACTGAGGCAGCTTCGTTGAATGCTTGATCGATTTTATCAGGGTTGAAATTGCCGCGCTCTGTGGTCTGCAGTCCACAGCGTAGGATATTCATTACAGGTCCCTTGTTTTGATCACACGCTTCGATCGCGGCGGCAAAGTCGAGTTTATCAAGGGCAGGTGTCACTTCGTTGTCGATCGTAGCCTGATTGATGATCGCGTTTTCGCGTACATACAGCCCATTATAGATCACCAAGCCCAAAGTCGCAATTGAGAATATCAAAAGTGGATACATCGCGAGGCCACCTTGCTTGAAGGCACCCATCAGTGTGGCGTCTCCTGCAGGAGCTAGTTCGGCGCTCTCAGTAGTGGCAGGCGCTGCATCCTGAGCAGTCATTGTCGTATAAGGCAAGAAGCTGAGGCAGAGTAATAGGAGCAGCCAGCGGTAGCCGCGATTGGATTTTTGGGATTGTCTATTCATAAGTCTGTTTAGTGTTGAAGTTGTATGCGGTCGTAGGCCTCGCGGGCGAGTTTTGCCCAGTTTGAGTTCGGAAAGAATTTAGCAGTCTCGTCGTAAACCGCGGCTGCGGTTTGCATTTCCTCAATCGCCTCGTAGGCGACCCCGGAACGATACATGAGCTCGGCGATCCACGGATCGATCGGGCGGGCATACGCAACGCCCTCGCTGATCGTTTTCATGGCAAGCGGGAATTGCTCCCTTTGCAGGTAGTAGGTGCCGAGGATCAGTTGTTGCAGCGAAAACAGCGGCTCACCTGGTTTGATTTGTTCGACTTGTTGTTGGAACAAGTGGTCATCTTTAAACATTCCCAGGTAGATTCCACAGTAGTAGGACCAATAGGTCGCTTCAAGGTCACGGCTTTCCGGGTTGCTGGCCAAACGATCGTAGAGGCTCTTCGCGGACTCATAGTTTTCGTGGTCGCGGATAGTACCAGCTGTTTCTAGGACTGCATTCAAGTTGGCTAGGTTGATCGATTCAATCGGGATCTCTTCAAGGGTGGCCGCAGCCAATTCGTAAGCCGCTTCATCGGCAAGTTTGCCAGAAAGGCGGATCGCCAACTGTTCGAACTCGGGGTCGAGCTTGTTAAGATCGATATTTTGCAGTAGCAGCAGCGCTTGATCGTAGCTCTCGGCCAGAATTAAGGCTTCGAATAGCTTGTTGACTGCCTCGTGAAAGTTCGAGTTTTCCCGAGGAATCGGCAGGAAGCGAACCATCGGAAAATTACGTTCGCGGATAATATTCAACTGCTGTCGATTCAGCGTTTCTTTGACGATGGCTCCGATTGCTTGATTATAATCATCGTCGACCAGAATACGAAATGAAATCTCACCAAGCTGAGCGAGTGGGATCGAAGCTTCACCCATGCCATTGCCGATTTGGAAGATGACTTGTTCGTTCTCGATCCCAGTCAAGCGCATCTTGCTCTGCGTGTTGCCCCGGATTTGAACCACGTCTAGTGGCTGTTCCATCAGTGCCTTGGCTTGTTCCAGCGCAGCGGCCTGATGATTGATCTGGGCACTCAGTGGCACCGACCCGATCGAAAGAGCGAGTAAATACGTGACGGCCAAGCCGGTGAATAGTTTATACATTGAGTGAATCATAACGGCGTTTCACGTCATTAAAGTTGCTGAGGGATTCTGCGTTTGGAAGAGCCATGAACTCGAGGTAAACATTTTTCGCAGATTCCAGTTCGTTGATCGACTCAAGGAGTTTGCCATCCGCGTAGAGAGCCTTGCCAGCCCATGTGGGGAACTGACGGTAAGAGAGGTAGGTGCGCTCATAGTAGCCATGCGCTTTGAGTGTGTCGTTGCGCGCTTCAAAACACTGGCCAATTTTGTAGCAGGCTTCTGCCCAAGTGGGCCCACGCCAGTCACGCACTTGCAGGATACTTTGATACTGTTCCAGTGCCTGCTCATACTGTTTCGCTTGCATGTAGAGTTCACCAATACGAAGCGCCATCATCGAGGCCTTAGGCCAAGCTGGATTCTCATTGATGATTTGACGGAATGCAGCGATCGCACCATCGCGGTCACCATCGCGCATCAGTAATTCTGCTTGGACTTGCTGCGCATCGGGAACAGCCAGGGAAAATGGATGCTTGCTGAGTACTTCAGCGACGGCGAGTCGAGCGAGTTCAGGTTCGGACTCCAGCTGTTTCAGCGCAATCCATGCCAAGGTCGCTGGGCTCGCATCGGGCAGATCATTCACCGTGACTTTCACCGTATCGGGTGCCGGCATATTCAATGCATCGAAGGCCACTAAAAGACGTAAGAGCAGGGTGCGTTGGTCTTTTTCTTTAGCAACCCAGTAGAGTTCGGTGAAGCGCTCGCGTGGCGGGTTGGTTGGAAAGCGATCCAACAGGCCTTTCACTTCGTCGAGTTTTGATTCAAGGATGGAGTGTGCTTCAGGCAGGATCGAGCGGTCGTAGCGGACCGGCGCGCCCAGCTGAATTTCCTCGTCTGTCTGTGGAATCTCACGACTGCTCAAGCCTGTTCGCAGTGTCTCGTCGCGTAACAGCAGATCAACGATCTCCTTTGAGAGATGCGGATTTTCTAGGCGGTGTAAGTGTAAGGCTTTGCGATCTTCCACCATTTGCAGGCGGAATTTTTGGTCTTCCAGGATCTTCTGCAGAAAGGCGAGCGTGGCTGTATAGCGGTCGCGGTAGCTTTCGTATTTGGTAACGTAGCGTAGTAATATCGGATCAACTCCCTCCGCCCCTGGTTGGTTGCCGTAGGTCTTAATGGCTGCGAAATAAGACGCCAACATACGCGCAGGCTCGCCGAGTATCTCGTACACTTCACCGATCCGGTAAATGGCGCGGGACAGATTTCCGTCTTCGCTGAATTTCTCGGCGTAGCCCTCAAGTAGCGGAATGATTTCTTCCAAACGATCATTCGCTTCTAGTAGGCGTGAGCTTTCGAAGTAAGCGTGATCGATCAAATTCATTTTTGAGGTATAGTTTTCGACGCTCGCATAATGCGCGAGCGATTCTGGCACCTGTGCGTTGATCGCGGCGATGTCACCGAGGAACACTTCGGCTTCGCCTCGCAAATGATTGTTCGGGTAGTCGCTCACCCAGCTATTGAATAGGGTCTCGGCCGCGGCATAGTTGCCCAAGCCGAAGTCACAGACACCGATGCGGAAGCGGGCATCGGTGTAGAAACCACCGCCCTTGAAATGATCAACGACGAATTGAAAGTGTCCACGTGCGCTTTCAAATGCTTGCTTTACCACTTGCGTGATCCCGATCCAATAGTGCGCACTCTGCCCCATTGGAGCCTGCGGGTATGACTTAAGGTAAGCACCGAGTTCATTTTCTAGGGTGTCCAATTGTTCTAGGCGCGTCCAGGCAAAGCCCATGAAGTGAACTACGCTCGATGCATAGGCATGCTCCGGGTATTCACGCATGAACTGCCGACCGTGCAGGTGCACCTGCGGGTAATTTTCGAGTTTGAAGTAGGCGCTGATCAGCTTGACGAAAACCGCCGTTCGATAGAGTCGGTAATTGGGCATCGCCAAATAATTTTCTCCGAGTTCAAGCACCTCTTTAGTATAGCCGATGTCGCTCGCTTTGATGAACGCCGCATAGTGAAATAGTTCCGCATTCTCGTCTTCGGGATGTTCGCGCACCAAGCGCAGATACGCAAAGAATGCATCGTATCGTCGCTCCATCCGGTCCAGATTGCGCGCTCGGTGGTATTTGAGTGCCGAAGTGTAGGATTTTTGCTTTTTGAGTTCGGCGACGAATTTGCTGCTGCGCTGTATTTCGTAGCGCAGGTCTTCTGGCACAAATATGCCCGGCTGGAGCACATACCATTTCTTGCGGGATTCATATTCCGCCAGTTTCTGCTCGTTGAAGGCGATGATGTCTTCAAGCGTGAGGCATAGGAAATAAAGGTAGTTCGCCTTGATGAAATCGCCCTGGTCAGAAAACTGATTGCCGAGTTTAAACAGCGAAAGATTGAGCTCCGGATCATAGCGATCATCGCCGCTACGTGAAAGGAGCGGAATAAACTCAAGCATCCTTTCCGGCTTTTTTTGTACCTCGTAGCTGCGGATTAAGTAGAGCGCCGCCTCGATGCGGGTTTTGTCATCAATCAGCGTCAGATCGTAGAGTTGCCGAAAACGAGGCTCGCCGATGGCCCATTCCTGCTTGATCGCATGCACTAGACAGAGGTTGGTTAACCAGCGATTACGATAAGTCGCCGAATATTTACCTGCACGGATTCCTTGCAGGCCGTCGATCAGCACAGGCTTGAGCGCGTCCCATTCCTTGTCCGCCATCAAAATCTGAATTTTGTAGGTGAGGACTTCCGCGCAATAAACATTCGTGGGGTAGCGCTTCAGTAGGCGATCCGCAAAGTCGAAGCATTGCTTACGATCTGGCTGCTGGCGCAATTTGACAAACTGATTGTAGTGGAAGCGCGCCAGCAATGAATAGCACTGTGCCAGCAGAGGATCGAGCCTCGGGTCTGGCTCGGCTTCGATCCGCCTTACCAATTCCATCATATAAGGCAGCACTGTGCCTGTTTCTTGCCCTTTAATCGCCGTGGTCAGGGACTCTAAGCTCATGCTGCCGATCGATCCGCGGTCCTGCGCCTGCAATGGTGCGAAGGATAATACAAATAAGGCGCAAAGACTCAACTGCGTGCGAAATGAAAAATTTAATCTGAAAGGGGCGTGCATTTGATGCGATGCGATGGGCTTAGATTGACGAATTAAACGTTTAAAGAAGCTGCGTGGTTCGTCTACTGCAATATAAATCTTAACTGGGTCTTGGTCATTTAATTTTCGATAAAACTTCTGACCACTGCTCTGTCCAATGGTGCAAAACGTTTTTTTTAAATTGACCTTGACTAAACGTTTACTTTTTCTTCAAGTTCGATTCAGTTTTCAAATTAGTTCAGTCTGACTCATCGAATTTCGAAGAGTTTTGTGCTAATTTCGCTAGTTTTTTACAGTCAACCCGCAACCCCATACCCTTGTGAATGAAATAAACCACACCTCGCGCCGAAAACTAAAACGTTTCGGCTCCACTACTCGCCTGATGGCGATTTTTTGCGCCGCCGCGCTCGGCTTCCAAGCCAACGTCGCCACGGCACTGCCTGCTCTGTATGTCCACTACGATGCGTCAGATGCGGCTAACGTGACGGTGGATGTAAGCGACATTGTTCAGAGTCTGACAGATTTGTCCGCACCAACTACCACAGCTTATGATGCCACCAAAGCAGGTGGAGCAGGGACTTTGTTCTATTCTGATCCAGGGAACCTGAGTCCAACTGGTCTAAAGGGTGTCGATACCAACAACGGCGCTCACAATAAGTTGTTAGTTCTGTCTGCCGCGGAACAGGAAGCTTTACTAAACTTCCCAGGTGCGGCTGCCAGCAACACTGGGTTCGCTGCGTTGGTGGTCTTTAAGGCGGATACCATCTCGGGTGGTACTGTGCGAGACCTCGTGCTGGCCTCGCATGGCAATGGGGCCACGTCTCCAGGTAGC
>Ga0181562_10000827_pt1 | contig 25499 bp, 23 predicted proteins | sample 011ome_26_FD_139344 | JGI IMG/M metagenome (GOLD analysis project Ga0181562, IMG submission 139344) | Coastal salt marsh microbial communities from the Groves Creek Marsh, Skidaway Island, Georgia - 011511BT metaG (megahit assembly) | ecosystem: Environmental > Aquatic > Marine > Intertidal...
ACTGGATTGCCCCAAGGTGCTTTCGGGGTATTTACCTCTGGAGGTACAGCGGCTAATCTCTCCGCTTTGGTCGCTGCCAGACACCAGTGGCGCACGCTATCAAGTGAAAGAACCTCGAAAAGAGGTTTGATGGTGTGTAGCAATCATGCACATGCATCGGTAAAAGCTATGGCTCAAGTCATAGATGCTGATGTGCTGTCCATAGATTGTTATGGAGCCATGTCAGCGCACCAAGTGATTGAGGCAGTAAATCGATTAAGTGCTGATGATCAGGACCGCATTTTTGCCTTGGTGGTCACTGCAGGCACAACAAATGCGGGCATAATTGATGATTTAAAGGGGTGTGGAGAACTGTGCGCCAACAAAAGTTGGTGGATGCACGTAGATGGAGCCTATGGTGGCGCGGCCTTGGCCGCGCCCTCTGTCCGTCATTTGTTTGATGGCATTGAACGGGCAGATAGCATAACCATCGATCCTCATAAATGGTTGTTTGCTCCCTATGATTGCGGTGCCGTTTTGTACAAAGACCCTCAAAAGGCGAAAGCAGCACATACTCAGGAAGGGAATTATTTGGCTATATTCAATGAACCTCAGTTTACGGGCTTTAATCCAGCGGATTATCAAATCCAATTAACCCGCAGGGTTAGGGGGCTGCCGCTTTGGTTTTCGTTGGCTATGCATGGCACTGATCGATATAGTCAGGCCATCGAACAAGGTATTGCTTTGGCAGGTATAGCTGTATTGGCCATTGAAAAACGCTCCTACCTGAGAGTAACTAGACCGTCTAGCTTGTCCGTTGTGCTTTTTGAACGCATTGGTTGGACCGATCAACAGTATTCTGCGTGGACCTATGAACAATTAGCTTGCGGCTTTGCGCTTGTGGCACCTACCAAAGATTTGGTGGATGGTGTTTGGAAAACAGTGGCGCGTTTTTGCTTCATCAATATTGATACTACGATCGAGGATATCGAATCCATTCTCGACACCCTAGAATAATTAATGCCTGACATTTGTTTCCAGGCTCAAATGTTTATTTTTGCTCATGCAAAACAATGTACTTATCCTTGATTTTGGTTCTCAATACACTCAATTGATTGCCAGAAGGGTCCGTGAACTCAATATCTTTTGTGAGATCAAACCCTACAACCTGCTTCCACAAGATTTGTCTCCATACAAAGCGGTCATCCTATCAGGCTCTCCGCATTCGGTGCGTGGAGATGATGCTCCACATCCCGATTTAACTGGGATTAGAGGGAAAAAGCCCTTGCTCGCTGTTTGTTATGGAGCCCAATACCTGGCACACTTTTCAGGAGGTGAAGTAGCCCCTTCCAATACCCGAGAGTACGGAAGAGCGCATCTTGATTTTATGGCCGCCGATGAACCATTTTTTGCTGGGGTGAGTCCCCAAAGCCAAGTTTGGATGAGCCATTCAGACACAATTAAAACGCTTCCTACGGGAGGTGTATTGATCGGGAGTACACATGATGTAATCAATGCCGCCTATAAAATTGAGGGTGAAACTACTTACGCGATACAATTTCATCCTGAAGTATATCACTCTACGGATGGAAAACAAATGCTCTCCAACTTTTTAGTGGATATTGCGGGTGTAGCCCAAGATTGGACACCGGATTCTTTTGTCCACGAGACGATTGCTAGTTTAAAAAATCAAATTGGTCAAGATCGGGTGATTTTGGGATTGTCCGGCGGAGTAGACTCTACGGTGGCGGCGGTGTTATTGCACCAAGCTATCGGAAAGCAACTGCACTGCATTTTTGTAAATAACGGCTTATTGCGCAAAAATGAATTTGACCAAGTATTGGATCAATACAAGCACATGGGGCTCAATGTCAAAGGGGTGGATGCGTCCGATCGTTTTTTACAAGCGCTTAGTGGCCTTACAGACCCTGAAGCCAAGCGAAAAGCGATCGGAAAAGTTTTTGTCGATGTTTTTGACGATGAGTCGCATCAAGTAGTCGATGCTAAATGGCTAGCTCAGGGCACGATCTACCCAGATGTTATTGAATCACTTTCAGCTACCGGTGGTCCCTCGGCAACGATTAAAAGTCACCACAATGTAGGTGGCCTACCCGATTATATGAAGTTGAAGGTAGTGGAGCCCTTGCGTTTGTTGTTTAAAGATGAAGTGAGAAGGGTAGGCGCTAGTCTGGGTATTAGTGCTGTGTTGTTGGGGAGACACCCGTTTCCAGGACCTGGATTAGCCATCAGGGTGCTCGGTGAGGTAACACCTGAAAAAGTCCGTATTTTGCAAGAAGTGGATGCTATTTTTATCGATGGGTTAAGGTCTTGGAACCTGTATGATCAAGTTTGGCAAGCTGGGGCAATTTTGTTGCCGGTTCAAAGTGTCGGTGTGATGGGGGATGAGCGAACTTATGAGCAGTGTGTCGCTTTACGGGCTGTGGAAAGCACCGATGGAATGACTGCCGATTGGGTGGATTTGCCTTATGCCTTTTTACAAAAAACATCCAACGACATCATCAACAAGGTCAAGGGGGTCAATCGCGTGGTCTACGACATCAGTTCAAAACCACCAGCAACTATAGAATGGGAATAAACGGATGAAATTAAAACAGTTGTTTTGCGTTATAGCTCTAGTGAGTATGGTCACCCTTCAGGGACAGAACGTACCGGCTAATCCCCAGATTAAAGGATCTTGGGGAATTGCCTTCGCCCTGCCGTTTAGGACGGATAAAATGAATTTTATCGATCCAGCTTTGGGGCAAAAGATATTAGAAGCTAGAAATGACACAAAATCGAGTCTCTCCTTTTACAGCGGAGCACTTTTGGCGATTAAGCGATTGGATTCTTTGGGTGTGAAGGTTAACCCTTACCCAATAGACACTCAGCTCAACGGATCTGTGGCTCAATCTGAACTCGAGGCATTGTACGCCATAAACGATATTGACTTTTTGATAGGACCATTGTCAGATCGCGTTCTTCCGGCCCTATCCAATTGGTCAGCCCTGCACAAGACTCCTATTTTTTTGCCGAGTATATCAGAGGTGCAACAGGTGAATAACTACATGGTTCAAGGAGTCGCCAAAAACGAGACCTTGCGCAAACAATTATTGGATTACGCCAAAAGCGAGTGGAAGGGTCAGAAAGTAACCATTATTCACGACAGTGAGGAATCGAATCAAGCGCAGAGCATTGCCCAGCGATTTCCCAATGCACAAAAAGTGGATGCTACAGCCAATAGCAATCGCCTGCTTGAAGTGTTGACCCAAAAAATGGATACCCTAAATAGCAATTGGGTGTTTGTAGAAACCGCCAATCTAAAAACGGCCTCATCAGTGGCCTCAATTCTCAGTTCTCAACTGAGATTTTCTGGACATATTAGATTGTGGAGTCCTTTGTATACTAATGCGTTTGACAATGATGTCATAGATTTCAAACAATTATCTGATTTAAATTACACGACTTCCGCTGTTCAAGAGCCATTGACTTTTGTCTCCTGGGGGAGTCAGTATTTTGCTCAATGGGCTAAATACCCGGATAAAATAGCAGCACGGGGCTATGACTCAGTCATGTATGCTGTTTTGCAGCTCAGCGGCCTAACGACCACATCCTTAGAAGGTCAAAAATTCTTGGCGTGGGCGGGTGTAACGCATCCATTTAATATGGTCCAAGATCCCAGAGGACATCAAGTCAATCAAGGGTATGTGCTGATCGCACTCAAGGACATGGAGTGGCAAGTGATTGGCCGTTAAACATCACAGCGTTTGATAGACTCATAGAGCACTTCCATTTTAGGTTCACGCTTTGGGATGTATTCTTGTGCGACATAGCCGCGATATCCAGTTTTGAGAATTTCATGCATAATCGCTGGGTAATTCAGCTCCTGGGTTTCATCAATTTCGTGCCTACCAGGCACCCCCGCTGTGTGATAATGCCCAAAATAGCGGTGATTTTCCCTGATTCTTCTGATGATGTCTCCTTCTTGAATTTGCATGTGATAAATGTCAAAAAGGAGTTTAAAATGCTCAGATCCTAAGGCAACACAAAGATCAATGCCCCAAGCTGAATGATCGCACATATAATCAGGGTGATCTTGTTGGTTAAATAGTTCCATTTGAAGCACCACGCCGTGTTTTTCTGCAAGCGGAAGGATTTTTTTTAGTCCAGCGACACAATGGGCTAATCCCTCTGTGTCAGACATACCCTCTCTATTTCCGCTGAAGCAAATTAAATTGGTATACCCGGCCTCAGCGACAAGCGGGATCATTTTGGTGTAGTTCTCTATCAGCTGATTGTGGTAATTCGGATTATTCCATCCCTTGGTGAGACTTATCTCAGCTCCCTGACACATAGAGCAATGTATGTTGTATTTTTTCAAGAGTGGCCAGTGTTCTGGACCGACCAAATCAATCGCGCCAACGCCCATTTCAACCAAAGACGCCAACAATTCCTCCCAGGGCAAATCCCCAAAACACCACCGGCAAACAGAGTGGCGGATTCGATTTTTTAAAGGTTCTCTTTGATTCGTTTCAGGGGAAGAAGCCCATGATTTTGTCGAGATTAACGACGTGGTACCAAGTGCCGACAGCGCGGTTGATTGAAGGAAATTTCTTCTTTTCATAAGGGCTAAATAACCTTGAAAATACAAATTAATTCAGGGTTAATCAAGGTTTAATTCGTATTTTTGCTCGCGTTGATCTTATTGCTTCACGCTTCATGCCACAAACAAAATACATCTTTGTCACCGGAGGAGTTACCTCCTCATTGGGAAAAGGAATTATTGCAGCCTCACTTGCTAAATTACTGCAAGCAAGAGGCTACAGAACCACCATACAAAAACTTGATCCCTATATAAATGTCGATCCAGGTACACTAAATCCCTATGAGCACGGTGAATGTTATGTGACGGATGACGGAGCAGAAACTGATCTTGACTTAGGTCACTACGAGAGATTTTTAAACGTTCCCACCTCTCAAGCCAATAATGTGACAACGGGTCGCATCTATCAATCTGTTATTGAAAAAGAGCGAAAGGGAGCCTTTTTAGGCAAAACAGTACAGGTAATTCCCCACATCACCAACGAAATAAAACACCGTATTCAGTTGCTAGGTCAAAGCGGAGATTTTGATGTGGTGATCACTGAGATTGGAGGAACTGTTGGGGATATCGAGTCATTGCCATACATCGAATCAGTGCGCCAGTTATTGTGGGAGCTTGGAGATGATAACGCCATGGTGATCCACTTGACGCTAATTCCTTATTTGTCAGCAGCCGGCGAGCTAAAAACGAAGCCTACCCAACACTCCGTGAAAACATTGATGGAAAGCGGTATCAAAGCAGATGTTTTGGTATGTCGTACCGAACATGAAATATCTGATGAAATCAGAGGAAAATTGGCTTTGTTTTGCAACGTGCGCAAACAAGCGGTCATTCAGTCCATTGATGCATCAACCATTTATGATGTGCCTTTGATGATGCAAAAAGAAGGTTTGGATCAGGTGGTCATGCAAAAACTTCATTTGGAAGACAAAGGGGCCCCAGATTTATCTCAGTGGTCTGCCTTTTTGAAAAAACACAAAAACCCCAAAGACGAGGTCCGCATCGGATTAATCGGCAAATACGTAGAGCTTCAAGATTCCTATAAATCAATTTTGGAGTCATTTATTCACGCAGGAGCTCAAAATGAAGTAAAAGTCAAGGTGATTTCTATACATTCGGAACACTTGACCGTGGATAATGTACCTGAGCAACTAGAGGGGCTACACGGAATTTTGGTGGCTCCTGGATTTGGCGAGCGTGGGATTGAGGGTAAAATAAAGGCAGTTCAGTACGCCAGAGAACAAAAAATTCCATTCTTAGGAATTTGTTTGGGCATGCAGATGGCTGTCATAGAATACGCTCGAAATGTACTCGGTCTTACTCAGGCCAATTCTTTAGAGATGGATCCCAAAACTCCAGATCCCGTAATTCACTTGATGGAGGGACAGAAAAAAGTCACCCAAAAAGGAGGTACTATGCGTTTAGGATCGTGGTCCTGTGATTTGAAACCGGGGTCATTGGCCTATAAAATTTACGGAGTCTCTCAGATAGCTGAACGCCATAGACATCGTTTTGAATTCAATAACAAGTATTTAGCGGATATTGAATCACACGGAATGATTGCCTCGGGAACCAATACAGAAAATCATTTGGTTGAGGTAGTGGAAGTTCCCGAACACCCCTGGTTTATCGGGGTTCAATACCACCCAGAGTACAAAAGTACTGTAGCTAATCCACACCCACTTTTTGTAGCCTTTGTACAAGCAGCGTTGGTACACAAAAAACAAAGCAAATAGGATCGTATCCTAACCATCATTATGGAAGAAAAAAAATTAGACCTCAATTCAATCATCGGATTCGTACTTATTTTCGGAATACTGATTTATATGTTCTATATCAATCAGCCAACTCCGGAAGAATTGGCCGCGCAGAAAGCAGAAGCAGCATTACAGCAAGAAGCTGATGAAGCCGCCTCAACCATCCCACAATTGCCTCTAATGGCGCCCTCTGTTGCCGATGATTTGGGGGTTCCAGCTCTGGATTCATTGCCTAAAACCCCGGTAGTTTTAGAAAATGAGCTGCTTCACATGGAAGTTAGTCCCATGGGTGGAATGATCACTCTTGCTCAAATAAAAGCGTTTAAAACCTATGATTCGATACCTGTGTATTTGGTCAAGGATCAAAACGCCCAATTTTCTATCGGACTAACGGCCAAAAACAATTCGGTGATCCAGACCGCGTCTCTTTACTTTCTTCCAGAAATCACTCAAGATGCCGAGGGAAACCAACACCTAAAAATGACGGCTACTCTAGGGGAAGGCGCATCCATTACGTATCACTATCAAGTTAAACCCAATGATTACCTGATTGATTTTCGGGTAGAAACAAGTGGTTTGGATCAAGTAATCAACACCACCATACCGGCGGAGTTGTCTTGGATTCAACAAGGTATTCGCCACTCAAAAAGCGTGGTGTATGAAAACAGGTATACCCGATTGACTTATCGCCATCAAGGGGATAAAATCAGTAAGTTATCTGATAGTAGCGATGATGAAGAGCAGGTAGAGCAGTTGCATTGGGCTTCCTATCGCCAACACTTCTTTAGCAGCATTTTGGCCTTTGAGGTTCCTGTAGAAAAGGCATCAATGAACAGTGTCAATCTGGTGAAGGAAGAAGATAAATCGGTGGCATTTACCAAAACGAACACCCTTAAAGTGCCTTTGAATTTTCAATCTGGGGCGCTAAATACCCGAATGTTTTGGTTTTACGGACCTACTGATGTAGCTGTTTTAGCTCAATACAAAGCTTTGGATTTAGAATCCTCTATACCTTTTGGGTGGGGTATTTTTGGTTGGCTAAATCGATATGTGTTTACACCGATGTACACCTTTTTGAGCGATTATTTTCCCCACGGAATCGCCATTATTGTAATGACTGTATTGGTTCGTTTGGCCATGTCACCAGTCACATACAAGTCCTATGTTTCTCAAGCTAAAATGAAGGTGATTAAACCCGAAATAACAGCTATCAATGAGCAACATAAAGACAATGCGATGAAACGCCAACAAGAAACGATGAAGCTGTACTCAAAAGCGGGAGTAAGCCCAACAAGCGGGTGTGTTCCTGCACTGCTACAGCTCCCGATTTTCTATGCATTATTTATGTTTTTCCCCACTTCATTTGTATTGAGACAAAAGTCTTTTTTGTGGGCTGATGATCTATCTTCGTACGATACCATCGCGCAATTACCTTTCCATATTCCTTTTTATGGAGATCACGTAAGCTTGTTCCCAATTTTAGCTTCCATAGCCATTTTCTTTTATATGATGATGACCACTGGCCAAAATATGCCGACTCAACCAGGCATGCCGAATATGAAATTCATCATTTATCTATCACCGGTGATGATGTTGTTTTTCTTTAACTCTTATGCCAGTGGATTGAGTTTGTATTATTTTGTGTCTAACTTGATTACTATTTTAATCATGTTGGTCATCAAGCATTTCATCTTAGATGAAAAGAAAATACATGCCCAAATCGAGTTTAATAAGCAACAACCCAAGAAGGAAAGCGGATTTCAACGCAAAATGAGGGAGTTGATGGAACAAGCTGAAACTCAGAAGAAACTTAAAAAATAGTTCGTTATGTCCATAGGGACTACCCGCAAACCTAAAGTGGTTGTCGGCCTCTCTGGAGGGGTGGATTCCTCTGTGGCAGCCTACCTTCTTTTGGCTGAGGGGTATGACGTGATTGGGTTATTCATGAAGAATTGGCACGATGATTCGGTGACCATATCCAATGAATGCCCCTGGCTTGAAGACAGCAATGACGCGCTAATCGTCGCACAGAAATTAGGCATTCCTTTCCAAACCATTGATTTAAGCGCCACCTATAAAGAGCGTATTGTCGATTATATGTTTGCTGAGTACGCAGCTGGAAGAACACCGAATCCTGATGTGCTTTGCAACCGTGAAATTAAGTTTGATGTTTTTCTACAGGTCGCTCTTGGTTTAGGTGCGGATTATGTTGCGACGGGTCATTACTGCCGCAAAGTAACAACGAATGACGGAAGTGTATTGACTCATCACTTATTGTCAGGCTTAGATCCTCATAAAGATCAGTCCTATTTTTTGTGTCAGTTAAATCAAGAGCAGCTCGCTCGAAGTTTGTTCCCTATCGGTGGTCTGATGAAGTCTGAGGTTAGGGAGATAGCTAGAGCTCAAGGATTGATTACCGCTGAAAAAAAAGATTCACAGGGTCTGTGTTTTATCGGCAAAGTGCGTCTGCCAGAATTTTTACAGCAACAACTTAAGCCTAATCCTGGGCGTATTGTGGAAATTTCATCAGCGCATCCTTGTTATTCAGCTCCTTTTACAGGCGAAATCAACTCGGTGGAAGATGCTGAAAAAGCAGCTATTCCCTGGTCCTATACTCCAGAAATGGGTATCGATAAAGGAGCGCATAGCGGGGCTCATTATTTTACGGTCGGACAGCGCAAAGGTTTGGATGTTGGTGGGACGCCTTTAGCTCTGTATGTGGTAGACACCGATGTAGTCCAAAATGTTATTTATGTAGGACAAGGGAATGAACACCCGGGTCTTTGGCGAAGGGCTCTGAAAATCAATCATGAGGAAATGCATTGGGTGCGCCCTGATCTTGCATTATCGCCCGGACAATCTATGGAGGTAACGGCTCGTATCCGATACAGGCAACCGCTACAATCAGGGATTATTTGGCGGGGTGAAGTGGATTATTTTCTGAGCTTTTCTAAACCTCAATCCGCCATTACTCAAGGACAGTTTGCCGCCCTGTACCTAGGACAAGAGCTGATAGCCTCTGGGGTGATTGCCCGTTAATAGGCTACAGCTTTTCGAATAACTACATTCTGAATCGGCCAATCCCCGCTTTCCACAGCTACAGAATTTATTTTATCCACGGTTTCCATTCCTTCAATAACTCTGCCAAATGGCGTATATCCTGCATCAAGGTGGTATGATCCCGGGTTGGTCACCACGATAAAAAATTCATAAGGGGAGGCTAGTTGGTGGGGATTATTTATGTCGCTACTCGGCATAGATACCACACCTCGGTGGTGTTTAAACCCTTTATCAGTAACGGGGGGGAGTAAATAACGTCCAATTGCTTTTCTTTTTTTGGCGATACCTCCATGGTCAGCATTTCCTCCCTGTATAATAAAACCTTTTACAATACGATGAAAGTAGGTCTCATCAAAGTATCCCTTCTTGGTGAGGTAAATAAAATTGGATTTGTGGTACGGTACTTCATCAAAAAGCTCAATCACGATAGTTCCATAGGATGTCTCCAAGCGGACATATTTTTCCTTCACCAGTTTTTGGTATTGAAAAAAGAACTCTATGGCATTTTCTTCGGTGATTTTAAAGTCTTGAAGAGAAGGTTCTATGCGTACCGCTTCTTCGATAGTCCATGTTTTTATTGCCGGAGTGGATAGACTATCTTGTGCTAGGGTGTCTGGTTTGGTGGTGATTGATTTTTGGCTGTTATTTTGGTTAGCCGAAACGACGCTTTTGTCCCCGGTCTGCTGACAATTAATGAGCAGGGAAAAAAGCCCCAAATAAAGCAGATAAATACTAAATTGTGGAATGGATTTTAGTGTTTTCTCGGACATAGCCTCAAAATTAAAACATTTGCCGTTACCGGGTATAACGGCACAAGGCAAAATGACCCATCCGTTGCGCTATCAACAGATGATCCGAGAAAATCCGCATCAATACAGTCCGAAACACGCTGCTGTATTGGCCTTGTTTTATCCTGACCAGCACAACCGCACATATTTATTGTTGATTAAACGGGCCGTCGATGGACAGACACATTCAGGTCAAATTGCTTTTCCCGGTGGTCGTCGCGACCTTTCTGACCCAGATCTTTTAGCAACAGCTCTTCGGGAGGCTAGGGAAGAGGTGGGGATTCAACCTGAGTTGATCCGTGAAATCACACCATTAACCCCCCTATATATTCCGCCTTCTAATCATTTGGTCTATCCGTTTATGGGTATTTATCCACATAATCAATTTGTCAAGGATGCACGAGAAGTAGACGAATTGATTCCCTGGTCTGCAGAAACATTTATAGCGTCCCCAAAGTATACCGAACATATTGTCACTACAGATACGGGAATAAAATTAAGTTTTCCGGCTTTTGATGCTCATGGACAAATAGTATGGGGAGCTACTGCGATGGTGTTGAGTGAAATAAGGACACTACTCACTGAGGTAGTCTCTTAAAATGTGTATTTTTGACCCCTAAATGGAACGTATGCTGTTGTTGAAGAAAAATCCTTTTGGCCATTATTTGGTGTTAAAGAAGTGGTTGATTCGTTATTTAGGAGCGTTGACACATCAACGATATAAAGGGTTTAACAAACTACAGATCGAAGGGTCTGAAGTGATCCGGCAACTACCTGAGACCAATGTTTTGTTTGTGAGCAATCACCAGACTTATTTTGCAGATGTGGTCGCCATGTTCCACGTGTTTAATGCAAGTCTTAAGGGTAGGGTGGATTCGATTGAGAATGTGGCTTACCTGTGGAATCCTAAGCTTAATCTTTACTATGTTGCTGCCGCTGAGACTATGAAACAGAGTCTTTTGGCCAAAGTATTGGCCTATGCAGGATCTATAAGTATTGAACGCACCTGGAGAGCAGAAGGGCAGGATGTTAATCGGCAGGTTAAAATGAGCGACATCACCAACATCGGTCGAGCCCTAGAAGACGGATGGGTGATTACTTTTCCTCAAGGCACTACAACACCTTGGAAACCTATCCGAAAGGGTACAGCCCACATCATTAAAAAGTATCAACCTGTGGTGGTACCCGTAGTGATCGATGGTTTTAGAAGATCATTCGACAAAAAAGGGCTTTTGGTAAAAAAGAAAGGGATTCTTCAATCCATGGTGATTAAGCCGCCCATGGAGATTGATTATGAACTAGATACGATCGAACAAATAGTAGAAAAAATTGAGTTCGCTATTGAGCAACACCCGTCCTTTCTCAAAGTACTAACACAGGAGCAAATAGCTCAGATGGAAGAAGAAAACCAGCTAAGGCGATACAGTGCATCACAAAAAAAACGCTCCTAAAGGAGCGTTTTTTATTTAGTTTCTGTAGTCCAGTGCAGGAGCCCTATCTCCAATTAAAGGGGTGTATGTAAAATTTTTACCCCTTCTTTGAATAAACTCAGCTTTAGCCTGTTCGATTAATTTAGGTTTTTCGAATAATTCAATAGCACTTAAGGTAATTGTTTTCGCAGCAACCATCATTCCTTTATGTGCTATACTTGTTTTTCCAGCAGCTACAGCTTGCCAGCTGTGCGAGGGAGTACCCGGTGCCCAAGTAGCAATACGCATACCCACAGTTGGCACCGCAAAACTTACATCACCTACGTCGGTTGACCCACCAGGAGTTCCCACTTCTTTAAAGGGAACAATTTTTTCAGCGGTATTAATCGGTAGCGGTTTTTCCAAAGTTGTAAAAATGCGCTCAGCAAATTCTTTTTCCGATTCACTGTAACTGTATCCGCCGACTTGAACCAATTTCTCATGAACCATGCGTTGTAAAGTCAAATTCGGTAGTAATTCGTGAGTGCCGCCAATAATTTCATAGTCCATTTGGGTTTCAGTACCCAGCGCAGCCCCCTCAGCGGCTTTAACAATCCGGTCAAATATATTCATCACCACTTGGCGATCTTTATCGCGGGCGTAGTAATAAACTTCGGCAAAGTTAGGAACTACATTGGGTGCTTTACCTCCGTCTGTAATGACATAGTGAATACGAGATCCATCGGGAATGTGTTCACGCATCATGTTTACCATCATGTTCATCGCTTCAACGGCATCCAAGGCAGAACGACCTTGATCAGGTGCGGCTGCCGCATGTGCCGAGATTCCTCTAAATCTAAACTTAGCAGACTTGTTGGCCAGTGATGCTGCAGCAGAGGCACTGTGTGTCGATGCTGGATGCCAATGCAGTACTACATCTACCTCATCAAATAACCCCTCACGTACCATATATACTTTTCCTGAACCCCCTTCCTCGGCAGGACACCCGAAAAATTTAATTTTACCCGGAGTCCCTGTTCGGGACAAAAAGTTTTTCACTTCAATGGCTGCTGCTACAGAGGCCGTACCAAATAAATGGTGCCCGCATCCGTGCCCTGCTACACCTCCTGCAGATGCCAACATCGGTATGGCCTGTTGGGAAAGTCCCGGAAGGGCGTCGTATTCACCCAAAATACCGAGTGTGGGCCCTGATTCACCGTATTCGGCGACAAATGCAGTCGGAATACCCGCTACGCCCATGGTAATGTTAAATCCTTGTTTTCTGAGTGTTTCAGCCAATAAAGCACTGCTCTGGACTTCTTGATAACCCATTTCTGCCCAGTCCCAAATCTGGTCTGAAATAGCGGCATACTCAGCCGCTTTTTTAGTCAATGATTGAAGTTCTGGCGTGGTTTTCTGAGCCCATATTCCGGTGTACATCCCTAGGAACGCACACCACATCCATTTCTTGATCATAATTGATAGTTTTACTTAAATGTAATTAATTCAGCTTCTGGGATGAAATTTTTTTAACACAGAAGCTAATTTACTTCGGTCTACATGCATATAAATCTCTGTTGTGGTAATGCTTTGGTGACCCAGCATCTGTTGAATAGACCTTAAATCCGCTCCGTTTTCCAACAGATGTGTGGCAAATGAGTGCCTAAATGTATGCGGACTTATTTTTTTTGATAACCCTATTTTCAAACCGAGTTGCTTGATGATGGTAAATACCATGGCCCGAGTCAATGGAGCATCACGACGATTAAAAAATAAAAAATCTTCATATCCTTTTTTAGGATTCCACAAGTGCCTCAATTCATTTTGATACCTGATGATACAGCGAGCGTTGTAGTCGCTTAGAGGCACTAAACGTTCTTTATTTCCCTTACCTAAAACCCGAATAAACCCCTCTTTGAAAAATAGATCTGAACATTTGAGTTGAACTAATTCGCTGACCCTAAGTCCACATCCATACAAGGTTTCCAACATAGTGAAATTTCGCTCACCTTCTTTAGTACTTCGGTCAATCGCCTCAATTAATCGGTTGATTTCTTGCTCGGACAAGGTATCGGGAAGTTTTCTGCCCAATCGAGGTCGTTCAGTGATGCGCATAGGATGGTCAGTTCTCCATTGCTCCAACACTAAATACTGAAAAAAACCTTTAGCAGAACTGATCATTCTAGCGGAGGTTGCGGGTCCTATACGTTTTGTCAAACCATAGGTCCACGACTGAATATGTTGATGATCAAGGGCTAGAGGCAAACCGCTCACCCCAAATTCTTCCATGTTTTTTGCGAGATCAACTAGGTCGAATCGATAGCTCTTTATCGTATTGTCCGACAATCCCCGTTCTAATTTAAGGTACTGAAGATATCCCTTAATCGCATTTTCCCATTGCATGCTTAAAAATACACATCTTCACGCATAATTTGTAAATTGCGCAGACATTGCTCTATAATCAGCAACAATCGATATGAAGTGGATGATAATAAATGGACCCAACATCAACTTGTTGGGAAAACGTGAGCCGGAAGTATACGGCAATAAAACATTTGCGGATTATTTGGCTGAACTCAAAGCTTTGTTTCCAGAGGATCACATAGCTGAATATCAGTCCAATATTGAAGGAGCACTGATCGACATGATTCAACAATCAGGGTTTGAATACGACGGAATTATTTTGAATGCTGCGGCGTATACCCATACATCTGTGGGGATAGCTGATGCTGTTAAAGCAGTACCAGCTCCTGTAGTGGAAGTTCATATTTCCAATACACATGCTCGGGAGGACTTTAGAAAAAACTCTTTTTTATCTCCAGTTGTCCACGGAGTGATTTTGGGTTTTGGTTTGGATAGCTACCGATTGGCCATTATGGCGCTAAAAAATATAACCCGTTAAATTCTGGGAATAATTCACGCAAAAGGGCGCCCTGTGGGCGCCCTTTTTATTTATTAGGTAGGGGTGATTACAAGTGGATCACTTCACCGTAGGCATCTGCTACAGCCTCCATCACTGCCTCGCTCATGGTTGGGTGAGGGTGAACTGATTTGAGGATTTCATGTCCCGTAGTCTCTAATTTGCGCGCAACAACAGCTTCCGCAATCATGTCGGTAACTCCAGTACCGATCATGTGACAGCCTAACCATTCGCCGTATTTAGCATCAAAAATCACCTTGACAAATCCATCAGGATTTCCACCTGCTTGTGCTTTACCACTTGCTGTGAATGGGAATTTACCCACTTTGATTTCATATCCTTTTTCAATCGCTTGTTTTTCGGTAAGTCCTACTGATGCGATTTCTGGAGTGCAATAAGTACACCCAGGTATATTGCCGTAATCCAAAGGTTCTACGTGCATTTGGGCAATTTTTTCTACGCAGAGTATTCCTTCTGCAGAAGCTACGTGAGCTAGTGCTGGCCCTGGGGTGACGTCACCGATGGCGTAGTAACCGGGAATATTGGTTTGGTAAAAATCATTGACCAAGATTTTATCGCGATCTGTAGCGATTCCAACAGCTTCTAAACCGATGTTTTCAATATTGGTTTTGATACCGACAGCGGATAGAACTATATCTGCTTGAATAGAGATGTTTCCCGAAGCAGTCTTTACATGGACCACCACTCCTTTTCCTGAGGTATCTACTTGAGTCACCTCGCTAGAGGTCATGATTTCTATGCCAGACTTTTTGAAGCTTTTTTCTAATTGTTTAGAAACATCTTCATCCTCAACAGGGACAATTCTCGGCAAGTATTCCACAACGGTCACCTCAGTACCCATAGCGTTGTAGAAATATGCAAACTCAATACCGATCGCTCCACTTCCGACAACCACTAGTTTTTTGGGTTGTTCCGGCAAAGTCATTGCTTGTCTGTAACCGATTATTTTTTTCCCGTCTTGGGGTAAATTGGGCAATTCACGGCTACGTGCTCCTGTAGCTATAATGATGTGTTGCGCCGTGTATACCGTTTCTTTGCCTGAATCATCTTTAACCGAAACTTTTTTTCCAGGCTGCAGGGTTCCGTACCCTTTGATGACTTCAATTTTATTTTTTTTCATCAAAAATTGAACTCCTTTGCTCATCCCATCAGCCACCGATCTACTTCTTTTGACCACAGCATTAAAGTCCTTGTCCACATCGCTAACTTTTAATCCGTAGTCAGATGCATGCTTTAAATACTCAAATACTTGAGCTGATTTTAAGAGTGCTTTTGTGGGGATACATCCCCAATTTAGGCAGACACCTCCCAAGCTTTCTTTTTCTACAACAGCAGTTTTTAATCCGAGCTGTGCAGCGCGAATAGCAGTTACATATCCACCTGGACCACTGCCCAAAACAATAACGTCAAATGCACTCATATACGTCTATTTTATAGAATAGGTTTACGGCGGCAAAGGTACAAAAGATTTCTACTTAGCGGGTATAAATTCAAGTGCGGATCCATTGATGCAGTGCCTATTTCCCGTAGTTTCTTTGGGGCCATCATCAAAAAAATGTCCCAAGTGTCCTCCGCAATTGGCGCATTGCTCCTCAATTCTTGTCATGCCTAAGCTGCGATCAGTAGTGTATACGACACTACCGGGAATAGCGCGGTCAAATGAAGGCCAGCCAGATCCTGAATCGTATTTGTTTTGACTTTGAAACAAGGGGGCTTTACACGCTTTACACACATAGATGCCTTTATCTTTAATGGCGAGTAGTGGACTGGAAAACGGAGCTTCAGTCGCTTCGTTGCAAAGGACTTGATAAGCCTGAGGGTCAAGTGTTTGCTTGAGTTTTTCCCGATCTTGTTGCACGCTCAGTTTTTTGGGTTTCGGCAAAGGTGTTTGGCCATAAACGTGTGCCATACCCGCACACATGAACAGTAAAACAGTGAATATCTTCAATAGTTTCATCGTTTAGATCTAAAAGTTAGTGAAGGTTTGCGCGTCGCGCATCAATACATTTATGTTGCTCATCGCCTCAGGATTTTGCTCAGCATAGGCTGCTGGCAAAACGGCTATCCTAAATCGTTGACCTAAAGTGAGGTTAGTTGGAAGAAGTTGGAGGTTGAAATTCCCATACATCATCAAGTTGATGTCGTAGTAGGTGTGGTTATAGCTGTACTGAAAAGTGCCTAGATCGCTAAAAAAGCTTTGAGGCAGTAGTGTCCACACCGATTCGTTTCCATTGACCACTTGTTCCTCTAGGTAGACCAGAATGACATCTGATTCATAGACAACCATATTTGTGGGTAATGTGTAGAGGTAGGAAAAGTTGTTGTTTGGGGTGAAATCTGCCGTGATTTCAAGCACCTTAGGAAGTTCCGCTGTTTCTTCTACATAGGTGTTTTTTTCACAGGAATACAGAAAAAATAAGGTGACGAGTGACAATAGAAATCGTTTCATAGGAGATGGATTAATGTTTTTTGAATCTAAACCAAAAAGCGTACCAAAATTAGTTTATCCTGAGGAAGACTTGTCAGCAACTTGTATTATATTTAAAAATAAAACTTATGCCTCAATTAGAGAAGGGAAGTAAAAAGCTCCTTTTTGCCTGGGCCTTTTACGATTGGGCCAATTCCGTATACAGCTTAGTCATCACATCAGCGCTATTTCCCATTTTTTACGGTGCTTTATTTCGCATGGAGGGTATAGAGACCATTCATGTATTTGGTATCGACATGGAGCGAGGTCCGTTGATCAGCTATGTGACTTCAGCTGCCTTTTTGGCAATTGCGCTTATTACCCCTGTAATTGCTGGTATGGCTGACTATTTAGGCAATAAAAAGATCTTCATGAAGTTGTTTTGTTACTTGGGAAGTCTGTCCTGCGTAGCCTTGTATTGGTTTTCTTTGTCTCAGATTTATTTCAGTTTAGCCGCTTACTTTTTGGGGTTGGTTGGTTTTTGGGTGAGTTATGCGCTCAATAATTCGTACTTGCCAGACATCGCCTATAAAGAACAACACAATCAAATCAGTGCTAAAGGATTTTCTTTGGGATATGTTGGGAGTGTACTGTTGTTGTTGATTAATTTGGCCATGGTCATGAAACCAGAAGTATTTGGAATCAGTGGTTCAGATGGAGATGCCGCTATCAAAGCCATGCGCTATTCCTTTATCAGTGTGGGACTTTGGTGGTTTGTATTCAGTCAATATTCATTTTACTACATGCCCAAGGGACATCCCAGCTCGGGTTCTATGAATAAATTGTTTTTTGGAGGAGTGTCAGAACTCATTTCTGTAGCCAAACAGCTCAAAAATCAATTAATGCTCAGTCGATACCTCAGGGCCTATTTTGTGTATAATATGGCCGTGCAAACCATTATGTTGGTGGCTGCATTTTACGGGGAGCAAGAAATTGATTGGGGTAGTGACCAAGAGCGAACCACGGGGCTTATTGTCAGTATGTTGTTGATTCAGCTGGTTGCCATAGCGGGCGCCTTGGTTACGGCAAAGGCCGCCGCTAAATGGGGAAATATTCGCATGTTGATGGTGATTAATACCCTTTGGGTGTTGATCTGTGTCGACGCATTTTTCCTGGAGACACCGTCGGATTTTTACTTAGCCGCATTTTTTGTCGGTTGGGTGATGGGTTCTGTTCAAGCGTTATCCAGAGCTACTTATGCCAAATTTTTGCCAGAGACGGAGGACACGGCATCTTACTTCAGCTTTTATGATTCTGCGGAGAAATGGGGTATTGTTTTGGGTACCCTAATCTACGGTGCTGTCGCTCAATACACGGGAGATATGAGGATAGCGATTGTGGTGTTGGGGTTGTTTTTTCTGTGTGGGATTGTGTTGCTATACAGAGTTAAAGAGCCTCAATGTACCCCTCATTCAGTCTGAAGCACCTGGGCAAATGCCTGCCACAAGGAATCTTTAGGCACAGGGGCTATGATCATCAGTGGCTTTTGTTGCACGGGGTGGGTAAACGCTAGTGATCTAGCGTGTAAAGAAATACTTCCATCCGTATTAGATCGATCAAAGCCGTATTTCAAATCCCCTTTGATAGGACTGCCTAGGGCTGCAAGCTGTGCCCTAATTTGGTGGTGTCTTCCCGTGTGTAAATCGATTTCTAGCAGCGTATAATTGTCTAGCTTCACCAGTGTTTTATAACTCAATGAAGCCAACTTGGAATCACTAACCGGCTTTGCATGCGCGTACGACTTGTTTTGTTTCGTGTTGCGCACCAGGTAGTGAATCAGGTCTCCACTTGGATTTTGAGGCGCATGCTTAACAATCGCCCAATAAGTTTTTTGAGCTTGTTTCTCGGCAAATAGCTTATTGAGTCGGGGAAGCGCTTTGGAGCTTTTGGCATATACGACCAAGCCAGTGGTGGGTCGGTCGAGTCGGTGGGGTATACCTAAGTATACAGCACCTGGCTTGTTGTCTCTTTTTTTGATAAAAGATTTGATGTGTTCCCCTAAAGGTAAGTCCCCGGTTTGGTCTCCCTGAACTAGGTCGCCAGCCCTTTTGTTAATCGCCAAGAGGTGGTTGTCCTCATAGAGGATTTGCAGGTTTGTTTCGTTTGAATGAGACAAGGCTAGTACTGTTCTTGGGCGTTAGGAAAATCTACGGACTTCACATCAGCGACGTATTGGCCGATCGCTTGACTCATGTCTTGGTATAAATTCATGTAACGCCTTAAAAATCTCGGACTGAATTCATGGGTCATGCCCAATAAATCGTGAATAACGAGTACCTGGCCATCAACCCCTGAACCCGCACCGATCCCAATGACTGGCATGTGAAGCGATTGGGCCACTTCCTGGGCCAAAACAGCGGGCACTTTTTCGATGACCATCCCAAAACAGCCCAATTCTTGAAGCAATAGAGCATCTTCTTTGAGTCGTACTGCCTCTGCTTCTTCTTTAGCGCGGACGGTATAGGTGCCAAACTTATAGATGGATTGTGGGGTTAAGCCCAAATGACCCATTACGGGGATACCTGCATGTAGGATGCGTTTGATGGATTCTTTGATCTCTTTTCCACCCTCCAATTTAACGGCGTGTGCTCCGCTCTCTTTCATGATGCGAATAGCTGATTTTAAGGCTTCTTTTGGATCGCTTTGATAAGAACCAAAAGGAAGGTCAACAACCACCAGCGCTCTTTCCACGGCACGAACAACCGCGCTGGCATGGTAGATCATTTGGTCCAGGGTAATAGGCAAAGTAGTTTCGTGCCCGGCCATGACATTGGAAGCAGAATCTCCCACCAACACCACATCCACGTGGGCATGGTCGACGATTTTGGCCATGGTATAATCATAAGCAGTTAACATGGATATTTTTTCCCCTTTTTTCTTCAGATCACTTAGGGTCTTAACGGTCACTTTTTTATGTTCAGGAGTTGCTGCAGACATGATTCATATTTAGGTGTTAAAGGTAGGGATATTTGAACGAATAGATTAACAGTCGCTAAGCCCTACACTAAGTGCCAGGCCAGCTGTTGAGGTTTCTTTGTAGTTGGCATTCATGTCTAAAGCTGTTTCCCACATCGTTTTGACAACAGCATCCAAGGAAATTTTGGCATCCTTAGGGTCGGCATCCAAGGCTAGTGTAGCAGCATTAATCGCTTTGATGGCCCCCATGGAGTTTCGTTCAATACACGGGATTTGTACCAGACCTTGAATGGGATCGCATGTCAGTCCGAGGTGGTGTTCCATGGCAATTTCTGCAGCCATGAGTACTTGTTCTGCTGTTCCTCCAGAGACAGCGGTAAGTCCAGCTGCTGCCATTGCGGCAGAAACACCAATCTCTGCCTGACAACCTCCAAGCGCAGCAGATATGGTTGCACCTTGCTTAAAAATACTGCCGATGGTCGCGGATACAAGCAGAAATTCTATTATTTCCTCTAGATCAGCCTCGTGGTTGTCAATCACCAAATAGTAAAATAACACGGCGGGGATAACGCCAGCACTTCCGTTGGTAGGAGCGGTAACTACCTTACCCATGGAAGCATTTACTTCATTGATGCTTAAGGCAATACAGCTCACCCATTTAAGTATTTCTTTAAATTTAACTTCCGTAGATCTAATGGCGGCGATCCAATCTTCCGGGCCGGTGTACGGGGTGTTTTTAATGAGTGATTGGTGTAGGGTATAAGCTCTGCGCTTCACGGCCAATCCTCCAGGCAAGATACCTTCGCTGTGACAGCCTTCATAAGCGGCATCCCTCATTACGTGCCAAATCGCCGCAATTTCCTCTTCAATTTCCTGTGGCGTGTTGAACACAGATTCATTGGCCATAGCTATTTGAGCAATTGAGGCTCCTTGTTGTAGGCAGTGGGCCAGTAATTCTTCACCGTTCTTGTAGGGAAAGGGTACTTTTTTTGGTGCAGTGTTGTCGGGTATTTGGGCAGGCTTTTCTTGGGTGATAAATCCTCCTCCTATCGAAAAATAGGTTTGCTCCGTGAGTATTTGTCCGTCTGCGTAGGCTTTAAATGTAAGTCCATTCGGATGGAAGTCTAAAAATGTTCGCTCAAAAAACAAGTCGGTTTTTGGATCAAATGGAATTGATTTCACGCCCCATAACATGATATGTTGGTGGTGATGCATCTGATAGAGCGCTGCCTCTATTTCGTCTGGCTTTATGGTGACTGGATCCCAACCGCCCAAACCTAATAGTATGGCTTTGTCTGTAGCGTGGCCTTTTCCAGTGAGCGAGAGTGATCCAAACAGGTGCACCTGAATTTTAGTCACTCGTTGGCGGAAATCCTGTTCCAGAAGGTGTTGGGTAAATTGTTGTGCACTGCGCCAAGGACCTAAGGTGTGTGAGCTTGAAGGGCCTACACCGATTTTAAGCATATCGAAAACGCGGATGTACTCCATAGTACCTAAATATTGTCTAACGAAGATACATCATTGTTTTGGCTTTACCATCCATACTAGCGCTGGTTCTCGGGGTGTAGAAATGACACAAATATGTCAGCTTGTCATGTTTTTAATCATGGCACAAACCTTGCTTTTAAGAGAGCAATCACACTTAATACAACTGTTATGAGCAAAATTATAGGTATTGACTTAGGAACAACCAATTCATGTGTTTCCGTAATGGAGGGCAATGAACCCGTAGTTATTCCTAATGCAGAAGGAAAAAGAACCACACCCTCGGTAATCGCTTTTGTTGAAGGCGGAGAAATTAAGGTAGGGGATGCTGCCAAAAGACAGGCAGTGACCAACCCTCATAAAACCATCTACTCGATTAAACGATTTATGGGCAACAAATTTTCGGAGTCCAAAAAAGAGGTGGATCGCGTTCCCTACACCGTGGTTCAGGGGGACAATGACACGCCAAGAGTAGACATTGACGGTCGTTTGTACACGCCACAAGAATTGTCTGCCATGATTCTTCAAAAAATGAAGAAGACTGCAGAGGATTACTTAGGTCAAGAAGTTACCCGAGCCGTGATCACGGTACCAGCTTACTTCAACGACGCCCAAAGACAGGCCACTAAAGAGGCAGGAGAAATCGCAGGACTAAAAGTAGAGCGCATCATTAACGAGCCTACAGCGGCTTCATTGGCCTACGGATTAGACAAGAAAAATACAGACCAAAAGATTGTTGTGTTTGACTTTGGAGGGGGTACCCATGACGTGTCTATCCTTGAACTAGGTGATGGAGTTTTCGAAGTGCTTTCTACCGACGGAGATACACACTTAGGAGGTGATGACGTGGATCAAACCATTATCGACTGGTTGGCTGACGAGTTTCAGGCAGAGGAATCTATGGATTTGCGCAAAGACGCTATGGCCCTTCAACGTTTACGTGAAGCAGCGGAGAAAGCCAAGATTGAACTTTCTTCTTCTTCTCAGACAGAGATTAATTTGCCCTACATCACAGCGACGGCATCAGGGCCTAAGCACTTAGTGCGCACATTGACCCGTGCTAAATTTGAACAATTGATTTCGGAGTTGGTAGAACGCACCATCAAACCTTGTGAATCAGCTCTAAAGGCGGCAGGTTTGTCAAAAAGCGATATCGATGAAATTATTTTGGTCGGTGGGTCAACACGTATACCAGCAGTTCAAGAAGCCGTAGAAAAATTCTTTGGAAAAAAACCATCTAAAGGAGTGAACCCTGATGAGGTGGTAGCCGTTGGTGCCGCCATTCAAGGTGGTGTGCTTACCGGAGATGTCAAGGATGTATTGTTGTTGGATGTAACACCGCTCTCCTTGGGTATTGAAACCATGGGCGGGGTGATGACTAAATTGATCGAGTCTAACACCACAATTCCAACCAAGAAGTCACAAGTGTTCTCTACAGCTGCGGACAATCAACCTTCTGTAGAGATTCACGTGCTACAAGGCGAGCGTCCTATGGCCCAAGACAATAAAACCATCGGAAGATTCCACTTGGACGGTATTCCGCCTGCACAAAGAGGGGTGCCTCAAATCGAAGTTACTTTTGACATTGATGCCAACGGTATCATCAAAGTTTCTGCGACTGATAAAGCGACTAATAAAACCCAAGACATCCGAATTGAGGCTTCATCTGGATTGACTGAGGAAGAAATTAAACGCATGAAGGCTGAGGCTGAGGCCAATGCGGAGGCGGACAAAAAAGCCAAAGAAACGGCCGAGAAGCTCAACGAAGCGGACAGCATGATTTTCCAAACGGAAAAACAACTCAAAGAGTTCGGCGATAAGATTTCTGCGGACAAAAAAGCGCCTGTTGAAACTACTTTGGCCGCACTAAAAACCGCTTTTGAGACTAAAGATTTGGCCCAAATCACTCCTGCTTTGGACGCGTTAAATGAAGCTTGGAAAAACGCTTCAGAAGAAATGTACAAGGCACAGGCAGAGGCTCAAAATGGTGCTGATGCGGGTTCACAAGGACAGTCAGAACAACAAAGTGCTGCTGACCAAGTGGAGGATGTAGATTTTGAGGAAGTAAAATAATCAGCAAACAACACATTAAAGGACGGCCACGCCGTCCTTTTTTTGTTTGTAATAGGCCTTGAAAAGCGTAATTTCGAACCATTAGACTCCACAAATAATGACTAAAGAACAAATTTTAGCCCAGTGCAACAAGAGGTGTCCGGGTACGTTGATGGAAACACTTTCCATTGAATACACAGATGTAGATTTGACCGCAAAAACACTGACAGGCCGTATGCCAGTCAGCCCAAAGGTGCATCAACCTGATGGAGTATTACACGGTGGTGCCATGGTGGCTTTAGCCGAAAGTATTGGTTCTGCAGCCGTTCATATTTTTTTAGACACTCAAAATGCAGTAGTTCGCGGTGTGGAGATTTCTGCCAACCACGTGAAGAGTATGCGGGAAGGTTATGTCTATGCGGTCGCTCAATTGGTACATTCAGGACGAACGATGCAGCTTTGGAAAATTGACTTAACAGATGAGTCACGAGCACTGATTTCTTCCTGTAAATTGACCACGCTCAGTCTCCCCAAAAGATAATGGAAGTCAGTAAGACACCGCTTGACATCGCGTTGGAGGATCACAGATCTAAAGATCTACCTTGGGTTTGTTTTTCTTTGCCTCACCAAAACGAGGTGAAATTGGTGCTTCAGTCTACCCGAGAGTTGATCTATGCGGATGATCGTTCTACAGGTTTTTTGGTAGCTCCATTTGACATCGCTTCCCACCAACCACTGCTATTTCGACCTGACGCTCAATGGAAGGAAACGCGTTCCATGTTAGGGGATGCCACTAAGCCAATCCAACAGATAGAATTGAGCGAATCAGCACGAGAAGATCATGAAGCTCGTGTGGAGCAAGCATTACAAGCAATTGAATCTCAGGCCTTGACCAAAGTGGTTTTGGCTAGGTCTATTGAATGTGAAGGTGCTTATGACCCTTGGGTGTTGTTTCGGCGCATGCTGCATACCTATCCAGCTGCCATGGTGGTCATTTGGTCACACCCCCAGGTAGGTGTCTGGTTGTGTGCTACTCCTGAGCGTTTGTTGCGCACTTCGAACCAACATATGGAAACCGTTGCTCTAGCGGCAACTTCCACGGCAACTTCTTTAGATAAAGTAGTGTGGGGGGAGAAAGAAATTCAGGAACAACACTGGGTCACACATGATATAGACAATTCTTTGCGCCGTTTGGGGTTGTCTCCAGTGATTAATCCACGGCAGACCGTTCAAGCGGGCCCCTTGTTTCACCTGGCTCAAACCATTAGTGCGGAACGAGAGGGTATCGACCTAGATAAGTTAATCAGCGTGTTGCATCCTAGTCCAGCTATCGGAGGTTTGCCAAGGGAAGCGGCGCTGAAAATGATCCAGTTACTGGAAACAGAAGATAGAGCGTTTTATGCGGGTTATTTGGGCTGGATCGAAGCGGGTAATCAGGCTGATTTGTATGTGACCCTCAGGTGCTTGTCATGGAAAAATGACCGTGTTAAGCTTTATGTGGGTGGCGGAATAGTCGCTGGTTCAAATCCCGCACTTGAGTGGGAGGAGACCCAAGCCAAGGCGAGGGTATTGGCCCAGCTGATCGGATAAAAATAAAGGGGAAAACTTGGGAAAACCAGTGTTTGATGCCTACTTTTGCGGTATGCTGTACCCCAAAATTGCATTGGCCAGATGGGTGGTTGCCTATTGTAAGGCTTATGGTATCCACCGCATTGTGCTATCTCCTGGATCCCGCAATGCACCTTTGTTGCTGGGGTTTAGTCAAGACCCGTTTTTTAGCTGCGTTCAGGTAGTTGATGAACGCAGTGCTGGCTTTATCGCCTTGGGTATGGCTCAATTAAGCCTGCAACCAGTAGCTTTGGTATGCACGTCTGGTTCTGCACTAGCAAATTATTATCCTGCAGTACTCGAGGCTCACTACAGCCATATCCCCCTCTTGGTGCTCTCTGCTGACCGCCCGCCATATATGTGGGAAAGAGCAGATGGTCAAACCATTGTGCAACACGATTTTTTCAAGCCTCACATCCGTTTTTCAGCGACACTTC
>Ga0181562_10000839_pt1 | contig 25381 bp, 24 predicted proteins | sample 011ome_26_FD_139344 | JGI IMG/M metagenome (GOLD analysis project Ga0181562, IMG submission 139344) | Coastal salt marsh microbial communities from the Groves Creek Marsh, Skidaway Island, Georgia - 011511BT metaG (megahit assembly) | ecosystem: Environmental > Aquatic > Marine > Intertidal...
TATACACCATCAACAAATATAAAAATATTTTCACCAAAAAATTTTTATAAATTGATAAAAAAAAATGATTTAGTTGTAAATATGAATAGAATTTATAAATTGGAAATTATTGAGTTGACCAAAAATAATGGACATACTATCAAAATAAAAAGTATTTAGACATGATTTCATCTAAAAAAAAACTTTTTTATACAAAACCATCTATAACAAGGCTTGAACATAAATATGTTTTAGATGCTATTAAAACTGGATGGGGAGATAAATGTTATAATTACATTAATTTATTTGAAAAAAAGTTTTGTAAATATATTGGCTCACAATATGCAATATCGACATCAAGTTGTACCGGAGCATTAAATATGGGCCTAGATGCTCTAGGAATAGATCGAGGAGATGAAGTAATTCTTGCAGATACAAATTGGATTGCTACAGTTTCTCCAATAATAAAATTGGGTGCAACACCAGTATTTGTTGATATTTTAAAGGATAGCTGGTGTCTCAATCCTGAGGAGGTAGAAAAATCAATAAATAAAAAAACAAAAGCAATTATTGCAACCCATCTATATGGAAATTTGTGCGAGATGGACAAACTTTTAGCAATTGGAAAAAAATATAGTATTCCAATTATAGAGGACGCAGCGGAGGCAATTGGCTCAAAGTATGGCGATATAAAAGCAGGAACCCTAGGTCTTTTTGGAGTATTTTCTTTTCATGGTTCAAAAACTATTACCACTGGAGAAGGAGGAATGTTCGTTACAAATAACAAAAATTTATATAATAAAGTTTTAACTTTAAGTAATCATGGAAGAAGCAAAATTGAAAAAAAACAATTTTGGTCGAGTAAAGTTGGATACAAATACAGAATGTCTAATATTCAAGCGGCCTTAGGCTGTGCCCAAATTGAGAGAATAAATTCTTTGATTAAAAGAAAAAGACTCATTTTTTCAATTTACAAAAAACATTTATATAAAAAAGAACTAACGTCATTAAATATTGAAAAAAAAAATACACAAAATGGTTTTTGGATGCCAACTATAGTATTTTCAAAAAAAAGTAATATTTCTAAAAAAAAAGTTTTATATTCCTTAAAGAAAAAAGGAATAGATGCTAGGGTATTTTTTTGGCCCTTGAGTAAAATGCCAATGTTTAAAAAAAAAATAAAAAATAAAAACTCGTATGATATTTATAAAAGAGCAATAAATTTACCTTCATATCATGATATGAGTAACCAGGATCAAATGGCTATCATTAGAACAGTAAAAAAAATAATTAAACAAAAAGTTAATTTAAAATGAATAAATTCGATAAAGAAAAATTCTACCGTATAAAAAGTTATAAAAAAAAAACTAAGTTTATTAAATCTGCTAAAAACTTTCTTAAAAATTCTATTAAAGAAAAATACTCCTATAACTTTAATAGCTTAGGCCTGCCAATTATACAATATCCACAGGATATAGTAGTTGCACAAGAACTAATTTGGAAAATTAAACCTGACTTGATAATTGAGACAGGAATTGCTAGAGGTGGATCATTAATTTCTAATGCTTCGATGTTAGCATTAATTGATATCTCAGAAGCTATTAAAAAAAAAAAAAAATTTAATCCTCTTATTTCCAAAAGAAAAGTTATTGGAATAGACATAGATTTAAGGTTAGATAACAAAAAAAAAATTAAAAATCATCCCATGAGTTCAAGAATTCAAATTTTAGAGGGTTCAAGTACAAACAAAGATATTGTAAAAAAAGTTAAAGATATTTCTAAAAAATACAAAAAAATAATGGTTTTCTTAGATTCAAATCATTCAGAAGAACATGTTTACCAAGAACTTTTGGCATACGCTTCTTTAGTGAGCATTAATAGTTATTGCATAGTATATGATACGGTGATTGAGGATCTTCCAAAAAACACGTATCCTGATAGACCATGGGGAAGAAATAATAATCCAAAAACTGCTGTTAAAAAATTTCTCAATAATAATGATAAATTTAAAATAGATAAAAATATTGAAGATAAATTATTAATTACAGTATCTCCTAGTGGATTTTTAAAAAAAATTAAATAAATTGAATTTAAAAGATTTAACGATAGTCGTTCCCACATATGAAAGAAAATCTTATCTGATAAGATTAATAAAGTTTTGGCAGGATGAAAATGTAAAACTAATAATAATCGATGGCAGTAAAAAAAGTTTAGAGAATTCTTTTTTAAAAAAACTTAGTAAAAATATTAATTATATTCATTATCACGCAAGTTATTATAAAAGAATCAGAAAAGCTTCATTGCTGGTAAAAACTAAATTTGTGATGTTTGGTTGTGATGATGATTTTTATGTTAAATCAACCTTAAACTCATGCATCACAAAACTACAAGAGAGAAAAGATTTAATATCATGTTGCGGTCTGGCAATTGGTTATAATTATGATAATAATAAAATTAAGAGCAAGTTGCTATTTAAGAGCCTTTTTAAAAACCAGCTGCTAAAAAAGAGTGGAAATGAAAGAGCAAACAAACACCTTAAAAATTTTGTACCCAAACATTTTTATTCTGTTTCAAGAACAAAAATATGGAAATTAATTGTGGGATTAGTTTTTTCAAAAGAATATGAATTTTTATCATCTTATGAGCTGCAGTTAGAGTTATTATTTGCTTTTGCAGGCAAAACATCAGTAATACCAAAATTAATGTTTTTAAGATCATTTGAAAACGATGGAATTAGAAACACTGATCGTAGTTTAAATACAAAAATAGTTTTTGAAGATTGGTGGAGAACTGAAAATAAAAATAAAAAACAATTTATCTATGAAATGACTAATTATTGTCAAGATCTTAATAAATTGTTAAATAAAAAAGATTCTATAAATATTATAGAAAACTTAAATTATTATTATGATTTTTTGAAAAAATATAAAAAAAATTTTGTTTATGTTTTTTTGTTAAATATCTTCCAGTTGTTTCCGAATAATATAAGGTTCATATTAAAAAAAATTTTGTTAAAAATGGAATTTGATGTTAATTATCTGAGAGATTTAAAAGATATTTTAAATACATTATCTTTAAAAAAAATTAAATTTAACACAAAAGAGATAGAGGAAATTGAAAATATTATAATTAATTTCCATATTAAAAAATAATAATATTAAGTTAAAATAGTATGAATAATATATTAGAGATTTTAAAAAATGAACATAATAGTTTTGCAAAAACTATCTCAAAAATTAATACTCTTGAACTTAAAAAAATAGAAAAAATATCAAAAGTTTTAATTAAAAAGATTAACCTTAATAAAAATATTTTTATTATTGGTAATGGGGGAAGTGCTGCCCAGTCGCAACATTTATCTGCAGAGTTGCAAGTAAAGTATAAAAAAGTGAGAAAGCCAATTCCTGCTATCTCATTAACTACAGATACTAGCACTATAACAGCATGTGCAAACGATTTTGAATTCAAGTTTATTTTTTCGAGGCAGTTAGAGGCACTTGGAAAATCAGGTGATGTACTCATAGCATTCTCAACTTCAGGTAAAAGTAAAAATATAATTGAGGCAATCAAAATGGCTAAAAGAAAGAAAATTTTTACATTTTTATTTACAGGAAATAGTAAGTTGAATTATAACTCAGATTATTTATTTTCTATAAATTCTCCATCAACTGACGTTCCAAGAATACAAGAGATTCACATGTTTTATATTCATTTAATTTGTGAAGTTTTAGATAAAGAAATAAAATGAAAAATATATTAGTCATAGGTGATCTAATTCTAGACACATATATTTCAGGGGTTGTAAATAAAATTTCTCCAGAGAATCATTGCCCTGTTTTTGAATTGGCAAATAGTAAAAAAAACTTTTATTTAGGTGGTGCAGCAAATGCTGCAATTAATTTAAGTCTACTTGGCAACAATGTATTTTTAATAGGAAAAATTGGTAAAGATAAAAATGGAAGAATAATTAAAAACTTATTAGAAAATAAAGTAAAATTTTTACCAATTGTATCATCTAGTTTTAAAACAATTAATAAACTTAGATATGTTACAGATTATGGTCATGTTCTAAGGGTTGATGATGAAAATTTAGAAACGAATAAAAAATTTTTTAAGCTAGATTTTATTAAAAAAAAGTTAAACCAGATATATTTTGATGCAATTTATGTTTCTGATTATAATAAAGGATTTATAGATACAAATATTTTAAAATTAATTCGAAATCTGAAAAAAAAAAACACTTTGTTATTTGTTGATACAAAAAATTATAATTTAAATATATATAGAAATTTTGATTTCATTAAACCAAATAAACCATTTATTGAGAGTTTAATTAAAAAAAAAATTAATCTTCTTCAAAATAAAAAGGATATTAATCAAATAAAACTTTTAATCAAAGAGTTTCAAATAAAAAATATAATTTTAACAATGGGGTCAAAAGGAGCACTATATTTAAATGATAAATATCAATATTTTTCAAAAGCAAAAAAGGTTGAATTTTATAATTTATCTGGTGCTGGAGATGTTTTTGGAAGTGTTTTTTTGTCAAATTTTTTGATTAATAAAAATGTTAAAAATTCTTTAGATTTAGCGAATTTAAAAACTTCGGAAGCAATTCAAAAACCTGGAACAGTATCTTTAATAAAAAATAATAAGAAAGAAATTTTTTATTTTAAGACTGACAAAATTAATATTAAAAAAAAGTTAAACGAGGTGATTGGCGAGGTAGTCTTTTCAAATGGATGTTTTGATTTATTTCATCCAGGTCATTTATCATTATTAAAATTTGCTAAACAAAAAGGAGACTTTTTAATTGTTGGATTGAATAGTGATAAAAGTGTTAAGAAACTAAAGGGTAAGAATAGACCAATAATTGATGAGATTAACAGAGCAAATTTACTATTAAATATGAATGTTGTAGACATGGTTATCATATTTGATGAAAGTACGCCATTTCATCTAATTAATTTTATTAGACCACATATAATAGTGAAAGGAAGGGATTATAAAATTTCCGAAGTAATAGGAGGTGATTTGATAAAAAAATGGGGTGGAAAAGTCTATTTAGCCCCGCTTATTACAAATTTTAGTACCACAAAGCTACAAAAAAAGCTGTGACCAAAACATTATTTTTAGATAGAGATGGAACCTTAATAAAAGATGTCAATTATCTAAAAAGGATCAAAGATATTAAATTTTTAAAAGATAATATAAAAGGATTAAAAAAATTTACTGATAAAAACTATATGATTATTATAGTAAGTAACCAGTCTGGGGTTTCTAGAAATCTTATTTCATTAAATAAATTAAAAAAAATTGACATTTATTTAACTAAAAAATTAAAAGAAAATTCTATTTTTATAAAAAAAATATATAATTGTATACATCACCCCAAAGATAATTGTAAATGTAGAAAACCCAATATTAAATTTGGATTATTAGCAAAAAAAAAATATAAGATTTCAATTAAAAATTCATTAATGATTGGAAATAGTTATTGTGATCGTAAATTTGCAAAAAATATGCAAATTAAATATTATAATGTAGGTAATAAATACCCTTCAATATTAGCGATTTTTAATGATTTTTTTAAACTTAATTAGAAAGAATAAATTTGATTGTTATTATAATTATTATTTCTATAAGTGAGGTTTAAAATTTATTTATGAATTATTTGATAACAGGAATAACAGGATTTGCTGGTCCACATTTAGCAGAGCTATTAATAAAGAATAATCATAATGTTTATGGGTTAGTTATGTGCTCTAATGGTAGAGAAAATGATATTAGAGATGTTCTAAGTGATGAAATATATAATTCTATAAAATGGCTGTATGCAGATTTAAGAAATCTTAGAAGTTTATCCAAAGTTTTTAATGAAATTGAGTTTGATGGCATATTTCATTTGGCAGCGCAATCTCATCCTCCAACTAGTTTTTTGGACCCTATTGGCACGATGGAAACAAATGTATTAGGTTCAGCAAATTTAATACAGTGTGTAACTGATTTTCAACCAAATTGTGTCTTAATGTTTTGTTCTACATCTGAAGTATATGGAAATACTGGCAAAGATGGAAGAAAGATTAATGTAGAGGATGAGCTAAAACCTTCTAATCCGTATGCATCGTCAAAAGCTGCAACAGATCTGTATATGCAAGAAAGAATTGAAAATAAAATTATTAAAGGTTTTATTACAAGAGCTTTCTCACATACTGGACCTAGAAGGGGTAAAAACTTTTCTATATCATCTGATGCATATCAAATTGCAAGAATGATGAAAGATTTACAGAATAAAGAATTGTTGATAGGCAATCTAGAGACAGTAAGAGTAGTAATTGATGTAAGAGATACTGTTAATGCTTATTATTTGGCAATGCAAAATAAAAATTGCTATGGAAAAATTTTTAATGTTTGTGGAGATGAACCCAGAAAAATGCAATATTTTACAGATAAATTAATTGAGATAAGTAACTTAAAAAATGTCACACAAAAAATTCACAAACCTTTCTACAGACCAATTGATATTGATTACCAACATGGAGATTCTAGTGAACTAATAAAATTGACTGGATGGAAACCAAAAATTACAATTGATAAAACTTTAGAAGACCTGCTTATGTACTGGTATAAAAAAATATCTTAACGTTTAAAAAAAAATTATAATATTTTTTTTTTAAATAACCTTTTTAAGTCAAAGTTTACTCTTGTAAAAACATTTTTAGCTTTAATTTCATTAATATTTTTATTTGGATAAAATATTTTTAAGTTATTGTTAGTGGGGAACCATTTACCTTTTTTGTCTGTAAGGCCGAAAATTGATACTCCATTTTTTTCAAAGCAACTGGCAACATGCATAGTTCCATCATCATGTGATATATGGTAACCGCTGAATTTTACTTTATTGAATAATTGTTTAGTATTAGTTTTTCCACACAAGTTAAAAATTTTTCTTTTATTTAATTTAGTTATTTCATTTGCTTTTTTAAAGTCATGTAAAGTGCCAATAATATATATTTTTATTTTTGGAAATTTGAGATGTATCATTTTTATCAATTCTATCCAATTTTCAATACTCCATTTTCTTGATTCATTTTTTCCACCTATACTTAAGGTTATATAGGAATATTGTTTTTTCTTTTTTTTGAAAATCTTTGAAAATGAAATTGAATTTTTTTTAACATCTTTTTTAACTCTTTTACATAAATAATAAGTTTCATTAAAAGAATCATAATCATATTTTATTAAATCAAATCCAATTTTTTTCTTAATATTTAGTAAACTAAAAATCATTTTATCTCTTTTTAATCTGATTATAGATGACACTTCATTGAGATAATATAATTCATCAAAATTATGTTTTCTAATATTTTTCAAGAAACTATAAATAGAAAAAAAATTATAATTAAAAAAAATAAAATTATTTATATAGCAATTTTCTAAAGGTATTAAATTTGGGGTTACAAATCTTTTGTCATTCTTTTTTAAACTAGCTAAGTAAATTTGAGCACCTGGATTTAATTTTCTAATTAGTCTAATCGCGGGTATAGCAACTATAAAATCACCTAAACTACAGTGTCTATAAATTAAAATTTTTTTCATTTAACTACACTTACAAAATTTAAATTATTTTAAATTTTTTTTATACGATTAAATTTTAATTTTAAAAAGAGTTTATAAAAAAAGTTACCTTCTAAAAATTCAGTATCTACAATGGAAACATTCTTTTTTTTTAATAATGCATAAAATGTTGAAGTAGATAATATGCCAATACAATTTTTAATATTTTTTAAATTTAAAATTTCCTCAGAAATAACTAAATTTTTTAATTTAATTGGAGATCCATTCACTAATGCTATTTTTTTTTTTATTAAATATTTAGATGTATAACAATAATTTTTAATCTTATAATACTCTAATGTTTTTTTATCTGGATATTTTCCTGAGCCAACAAATAAGGTGTCAATTCTTTTATTAATTAATATTTGTTTAAATTTTGAATTACTCAATTTTATGTCATCGACTTTATATGTTTTTTTAGCAAGAGAAACTTTAAGTGGAAATAGAACATAACTACAAAAGTCTACTGGAAATACTAACTTATAGTAAAAAAATTTGAATAAATTTTTAAGTAAATCTATTACTCTATTACTTGATAAGATTAGTTCATAAATTTTTAAACAATTGACTGTGCCATTTGATAATAGAACAACCTTTTTATCTAATTTTTTTAAATATCGGATCTTTTTACACAAAAAAAAATGTGATTGATAAGGAAAAACAAAAATATTATAATCATTAGTAATTTTCTCCCACTTATATTCTAATTGATTGATATTTTTTAAATTAATAATTTTATAATTAATATTTTGAATTTTTTTTTCTAAGATATAATTCTTAAGATTTTGAAATTTGTAATTTGCTTGATCGTAGATGTAAATAAGCACTTTCTTAGATTTATACCTACTTGCAACAGAATTTATTTCATAAATATCTCTTGGTTTTTCTAAGATGCTAACAACTTTTGACAAAGATTTTATTTTAAATTGTTTGTTAAATTTTTACTTATTAAACTAAATCAATTTAAAGTATACATTTATAAATAAATCATTAATAACGAATTATGAAACTAAGAAAAGCTCTTATCACAGGTATCACAGGACAAGATGGCTCGTATCTAGCTGAATTATTGTTGAAAAAAGGTTATGAGGTTCACGGGATTAAACGTCGTTCTTCACTGATAAACACTGCACGTATAGACCATCTTTATCAAGATCCCCATGAAAAAAATCCAAAGATGTTTCTTCATCATGGAGATTTATCGGATGCAACTTCATTAATTAGAATTATTCAAGATATACAACCTGACGAAATTTATAATTTAGCAGCACAAAGTCATGTAGCTGTATCTTTTGAGCAACCAGAATATACAGCAAATTCAGATGCTTTAGGCACTTTAAGAATATTAGAAGCAATTAGAATACTAAAAATGACAAAAAAAACAAAATTTTATCAGGCTTCTACTTCTGAATTATTTGGTAATTCGGTTCAAACACCGCAAAATGAAAAAACGCCATTTTATCCAAGAAGTCCATATGCAGCTGCAAAATTATATGCTTATTGGATTACTGTAAATTATCGAGAGGCTTATGGTATTTATGCTTGTAATGGAATTTTATTTAATCACGAGTCACCTGTAAGAGGTGAAACTTTTATCACAAGAAAAATAACAAGAGCACTCACAAGAATTAAACTTAATATGCAAGAAAAATTATTTATTGGTAATTTGAGTGCAAAACGAGATTGGGGTCATGCCAAAGATTATGCTGAGATGCAGTGGCTTATGTTGCAGCAAAAAAAACCAGATGATTTCGTTATTTCAACTGGTAAACAATATTCTGTTAAGGATTTCATTAACTATACGGTTAAAGAGCTTAATATGAATTTAAAATGGCAGGGACAAGGCAAAAATGAAGTCGGAATATATAAAGGTAAAGAGATTATAAAAGTAGACTCAAAATATTATAGACCTACTGAAGTTAACTCTTTATTAGGTGACTCTACTAAGGCTAAAAAAAAATTAGGTTGGTATCCAAAAATTTCTTTTATAAAATTAGTGAAAGAAATGGTTTCTGAAGATTTAAAGATTGCAAAAAGAGATTTACTTTTAAAAAAAATTGGTGAAAAAAAAAATTAAAAAAATTTTTATCGCTGGTCACCGGGGTATGGTTGGAAGCGCTATTTTTAATTTATTAAAAGAAAAAAATTACGACATAATTACTAGACCAAAGTCAAAGTTAAATTTATTAAATCAAAAATCTGTAATTAATTTTTTCAAAAAAAATCCTATTGATCAAATATATATTGCTGCAGCAAAAGTTGGTGGAATTTATGCAAATAATCAATATCCAGCACAATTTATTTATGAAAATTTAATGATCGAGTCTAATTTGATTCATTCAGCATTTTTATGTGGTATAAAAAAAGTTCTTTTTATAGGTTCTAGCTGTATTTATCCAAAATTTTCAAAACAACCAATAAAAGAGAAATATTTATTGTCAGGGTATTTAGAAAAGACTAATGAGCCTTATGCAGTTGCAAAAATTGCAGGAATAAAATTGTGTGAAAGTTATAACAGACAGTATGGTAAGTCCCATAACTTAGATTTCAGAAGTATTATGCCGTGCAATATTTATGGTTCTGGTGATAATTATCATGGCTTAAATAGCCATGTTATCCCAGCCCTGATAAAAAAGTTTCATTATGCAAAAATGACCAACAAAACAAGTGTTGAAGTTTGGGGAAGTGGAAATGTAAAAAGAGAATTTTTAAATGTAATAGATTTAGCAAAAGCTGCTTATTTTATAATGAATATAAATAAGAGAGATTATGTAAAAAACACAAGCTCAATGTGTGGGCATATAAATGTTGGATCAGGAAAAGATTTGACAATTAAAGAATTGGCAAAAAAAATTAAGAAAATAATTGGATTTTCTGGAGAAATAATTTTTGATAAAAAAAAACCAGACGGTACAAAAAGAAAACTTTTAGATGTTAATGTTATAAAAAAAATGGGATGGAAACCTAAAATCAATTTAAGTGATGGTTTAAAAGAAACATATATAGAATATAAAAAAAATGAGCATAGTTCTTAAAATTTTAGGATTTTTAAACAAAAAAGAAAAACAAAGATCATTTATATTATTTATCCTTATTTTACTTACAGGCTTTGTTGACACTCTTGGTATTGCAAGTATCTTTCCGTTTATATCTATATTGTCTGATCCAAATTTGATTAATACAAATCCAACTTTAAATTTTTTATCAATTAAGTTTGATCAATTGGGGATTACAAATTATTTTCCTTTCCAAAAAATATTTGGATATGGTATCTTAATTTTTTTTATAATTTCAATATTTCTTAGATCTATAACAAATTATTTGCAAATTCGATTTGTTAACATGAGAGAATATAGTTTATCAAAACGTATCTTAAATTATTATCTAAATCAAAAATATTCTTGGTTCACACAACAATCGGCCTCTAATCTGTCTAGGAACATTTTATCAGAAGTTGCAGAGTTTATTGATAAATCATTTATGCCATTATTGAATATAGTTGCTTATGGTATACTAATTATACTATTACTAAGTGTCTTATTTTATACCGATCCATCAACTACATTGATAATCTTTTTAATAATTTCAATTTCATACCTTATTTTTTATACATTATTGAAAAAAATTTTAGAAAAAAAAGGTCAAAAAAGATTTTATTCTAATAAAAACAGATACAAATTGTTAGATGAAGTTTTTAGTGGCATCAAGCAAGTAAAAATAAGTAGTCAAGAGACATATTTTTCAAAACTTTTTGCATTATATTCATACGATTATGCTAAATCAAATTCTGCAGCACAAGCTATTGCTCAGATCCCTAGATTTGTAATTGAAGCAATTGCTTTTGGCGGATTGTTAATTTTAATTTTAATTAAAATTGACGAAGAAAGTTTCCTAGGTACTTTGCCAATTATTTCACTAATTGCTTTTGCTGGATATCGAATGCTACCAGCATTTCAGCAAATTTATATTGCATTAAGTCAGCTTAGATATTCAAATGTTATAGTAGATCACATGGAACAAATGTTTCAAAAGATAAATGAAGTCAAGTTAGTTGATAAAAATTTTAGAGAAAACATAGTTTTTAAAAAATCAATTAAATTGAATAATGTTGATTTTAAATATCAAGAGTCAAATAATTTAATTTTAGATAAAATTAATTTAGTAATTCCATGCAAATCAAAAGTTGGAATAATCGGACCCACTGGCGGGGGTAAGACTACTTTAATAGATGTGATTATAGGCTTATTGGAACCAATTAAAGGACATGTATTAATAGATGAAATTCAACTTAATCAAAAAAATAAATATGGATGGTACAAGCAATTTGGATACATACCACAAGATACTTTTTTAATTGATGATAATATTTATCGTAATGTTGCATTTGGTATTGATGCAAATGAAATTAACAAAAAAAAAGTAGAGGAAGTTTGTAAAATTGCCTGCTTAGAGGATTTCATTAATAATGAGTTGCCAAATAATTATAATACGATAATTGGTGATAGAGGTATCAAATTATCTGGAGGTCAAAAGCAAAGAATAAGTATAGCTAGATCCTTGTACAATGAACCATCAATATTAGTAATGGACGAAGCCACAAGTGCTTTAGATATAGAAACTGAGTTAAAGATAATTGATAATATAAATAAATTAAAAAATGATATTACTATTATAATGATAGCTCACCGACACGTTACACTAAAGAATTGTGATATAATCATAGAGATTGACAAAGGAAAAATAACCAGAACCGGAACTTATAATGAATTACTTAAAAATTAACATCACTTTGTTAAATATTTTTAATCAATGAAAGAAAATAATTATCAATTTTTTATTTCAAAAAAAAAAGATATTTTTAGCTTTATAATTGAAACTCCAATATTTTTTTATAATTTTTTATTTATATTTCAGAGGTTTTCATTAAAAAAAAATCTAGATAAGGTTTTTAAAAAAAATATAAAAACACTTATTTTAGCTAACGGACCAGGTTTAGATAAAAGTATAAATAAAATTAAATTATTAAGATTAAAAAAAAAAGTTCAGATCATGAGTGTAAATACTTTTCCATCTAAAACATACTTCTCTGAAATAAAACCAGAGTTTCATTGTATGATTGATTCTGCATTTTTAAAAAATTATACTTATTTAAACAAAGGAATAAAAAAAAATATTAAAAAGACTTTTGAAAATTTAAATAGAGCAAATTGGTATTTGACAGTTTTTGTGCCTAATGGTTCAAAAAAGGTATTAGAGAAATGCTTAAAAAACAATTATATTAGTATAATTGAGGTACCAAGTATAAATTATGATTTTGAGTCAAGCTTATATATAAAATTAAGTAGCTATTTAAAAATGCCTCCACCTAGAGTTAATGTTGCTGTCACATCTATTTATTTGGCGTTGTTATCTGAAGTAAGATTAATTGAAATTTTTGGTGCTGATTTAAGCACCTTTAAAGATTTTGATATTAATCAAAATAACAATAATGGTTATATGAATTTTAAACATTTTTCTAATTCAAAAAAAGATCAATATAAATTTACTCATAAACTAAAAAAAACAAAATCCAACTCAATGTATATAAGGCTCATTAGGATGGCATCATGTTTTAAATGGTTTGCATATTTGTCTTTGATTGCAAAAAATAATAAAATAATATTAAAAAATAAAAGTTTTTATTCATTAATTGACTCAATTGAACGTTAAACATTTGCTAAAAAAAATAATTAAATATTTGTTAAATTTTTTGAATTTGAGCATTCAAAAGAAACAAATTATAAAATTTGATAAAGACTTTTCTATTTCAAAATTAGATTTTTTAAAAGCAAACATAGTAAAAGAATACAAAATCACCGATATCATCACACTTTCTGGCACAAAGATTGGTAGCGATTTTGATGCTTACTACCAAGGTTTAGTGATGTCTGCTCCGATTGTAGATAAAGACAAATTTATTTTTTTATTTAAAACTAATATGAAAAAACTTTTCAATGAACCAAAAAATGCTTCAGAAATACTTAATGATTGTGATACAAAAATTTTATCTAATTATCCTGACTGGGCATTAGTCTTGCCTTGGGATGATATATCTATTAAAGAAAATTATAATAACTACATAAAACTATTTATAAGTAAAAGAAAGAAATTAAGAAAATTATTTTTTAAGAATTCGAATGAAAATAAAAAATTACTTGGAAACGAAATAATTCACCATGACTTATCATGGGAGTCGCATGCTGATCAATTTTATGTTCTACATAATTCTATAAGACGTTATGGTTATTTAGATACAGGGATTATTCCAGTTAATATATTTATACATAATGATACATATCGTTTATCTCTAACTTTTGATGGTAATCATCGTATACGAATGGCACTTTTTTTAGATATAAAAACAGTTCCACTTAAAATATCTAAAGTTATTAATTTTAATGATGCTAAAAATTGGCCTAATGTAGAAAATGGACTGTATTCATTAGAAAATGCTCAAAAAATTTTTTTGAATTATTTTAACTACACAAATAATCACTTCCGAATTTGATAAAAGTAATTCACATAAGTGCATCAGATAAGGGTGGAGCTGGACGTGCGGCACATAGAATTCATAAAAGTCTCTTGAATACTGGTATCAAGTCAGAATTATGGGTTAATAGAAAAAAAACTAATGATCCTAAAGTTTTATGCCCGGAAAGTACTTTGCGTAAAGTCTTTGCATATTTAAAACCTTATACAAGAATACCTTTTTCGAAACTATTAGTTACTAAAAATCCCATCTTGCATTCTCCAGCTATATTCTCATCATCTTGGATAAAAAAAATAAATAAAAGTGATGCAGATGTAATTAATCTTCATTGGGTACAGCATGAAATGTTATCTGTGTCCGATATTTCAAAAATTAAAAAACCTACAGTATGGACACTTCATGACATGTGGGCTTTTTGTGGAGCAGAACATATTTCTTGGGATAAGCGTTGGAAAAATGGATATTATCAATATAATAGACCTACTCATGAAAAAGGTTTTGATTTAAATAGATGGACATGGAATAGAAAACTTAAATACTGGAGAAAACCCATACAAATTATTACGCCAAGCAATTGGTTAACAAAATGCAGTAAACAAAGTAAATTAATTGGTAAATGGCCAATAAATACAATCGGAAATCCAATTGATACTAATTTTTGGAAACCAAAAAATAAAAGTAAATGTAGAGAATTTTTTAAATTTTCAAATAAAGATAAAATAATACTCTATGGAACTTATGGCGCAAATTTTGAATATCACAAAGGGTTTGATATTTTAAAAAAAAGTTTAAAAAAACTATTATATCAAAATATTAAATTAGTAATAATTGGTCAAAATATTAACAAAAATTTTTTTGATCTTGGGGTCAAGGTAATTAATATTGGATTTATAAATAATGATAAGCATTTAAGAAATTTGTATTGTGCTGCAGATGCAACTGTTGTTCCCTCTAGAATAGAGTCATTTGGTCAAATGGCTGCAGAGTCAAGTGCTTGTGGAACACCGGTTGTTGCTTTTTCCACAGGTGGTCTTAAGGATATAATAGAACATAAAAAAACTGGATATCTTGCAAAAAGTTTTAATAGTAAAGATTTAGCTAAAGGAATAGAATGGGTTTTTTCTATAAAAAAAAATATAATTTCTAAAAATGCCAGAAAAAAAACTTTAAATAATTTTAAAAATGACATCGTTGCTAAGAAATATTTGGAAATTTATACTAAAGTTAGTAGGAATTTCTGAAGTGATATTTTTTTAAAAAATTTAATAATTTCTTAACTTTTTTTCCCAATTAATAGCACTTTTAATTACTATATTCATATTATTATATTTTGGTTTCCACCTTATTAATTTTTTTAATGTTTTAGTACACGAATAAACTTGTGCAATATCGCCAGGTCTTCTCTTTTTATAATTAATTGTAAGATTTTTTTTCATTTTTTTGAATATATTTACAATTTCTAATACAGAGTATCCCTTACCGTATCCACAGTTTAAAATAAAAGATTTCTTGTTATTTTTTAAATACTGTAATCCTTTAATATGAATGTTTGCTAAATCTGAAACATGCATATAATCCCTAATACAGGTACCGTCCTTAGTTGAATAATCACTGCCAAAAATGTTTATTATTGCCTTTTTCTTAAAATATTGGATTGCAATATTTTTAATTAAATGTCCGTGTCTTTCAATTTGTCCAATTTTTCCTGAATTACTTGCTCCAGCAACATTAAAATATCTAAAAACTCCATATTTAAATTTATATTTTTTAGCATACTGTTTAATTAGCTCTTCACTTTTAAATTTCGTATAAGCATAATATCCTTGGGGGTTCGGTTTTTTTCTTTCACTAACACTTCTTTTGGTATTTCCATAAATTGAGCAAGAGGATGAAAATATAAAATTTTTAACACCTGTATTTTTACATGCAGACAATAATCTTTTAGTTCCTATCACATTATTGTTCCAGTATTTTAATTTATTTTTTTCTGCCTCACTAACATTTATATATGCAGCGAGATGAATTATTGAATGAACATTATATTTTTTAATAATATTATTTACTAATTTTCTATTATTAATGTCTCCTTTAATAAAGTTAGCTTTTTTATTAATTAAACTTTTATGGCCAGTTTTTAAATGGTCTAAAATAATGATATTATATTTCCTGTCTATAAACTGCTCTGCTACATGACTTCCAATGTATCCGGCCCCACCTGTAATTAAAATACTCATATTTATAAAATAATTTATCTTAGGTTAAAATTTAAGTTATAATTCAAAATAATTTTAGTTAAATATTAAGAAATATAAAAGGCAATATCCTAAATGATATACATAATTATTCCAGTTTATAATCGTATTAATAAAACAATTAAATGTATAAATTCTATTCATAAACAAAATAGAAAAGACGTAAAAATTATTGTTGTAGAAGATGGTTCTACTGATAATACAAAAAAAATAATAAATGAAAAATATCCTGAAATAATCATTTTAAATGGAACTGGATATTTATTTTGGACAGGAGCGATTCACTTAGGTGTAAACCATGTTTTAAGTATTTGTTTAGAAAAGGATTGGATATTATTGCTTAATAACGATACAGAATTAGAAAATGAATGTATAAATAAATTAGTTAAACTCTCAGAAAAATATAATAGAAAAACAATAGTTGGTGCCTTAAGTGTTGATTTAAAAGATAAAAATACAATCATAAAATCAGGAACAATAGTAAAATCATGGTTTTTTAATTTAAATCACCAAATTTTAAATAAACATAATATTTCTTATGCTAAATCTAAAGACGAGATTGAGGCTAATTTATTAACAGGTCGCTGTTTACTTCACCCCGTTGAAATATTTAAGGAAATTGGAAATTATAATTCGCAAAAGTTACCCCATTATGGTGGAGACGATGAATTTACCGCAAGAGCGAGAGCAGCTGGATATAAATTATTCGTCTTGCCATCTGCAATAGTATTTCTTGATCAAGAAAAGGCTTATAGAACTAAAGAAAATATTTTAAAAGAATTTTTTACTAGTAAAAAATCTGGGACTAATCTTATTTTTAGATGGAGATTAACACGTATGATCGTACCTCTTTATGCCCAACCAACTTTTTATTTGATAAGTATATTCAAATCAATAATTCAATACTTTAAAAAATAAATTATGAAATTTATTTTTAAATTATTTTTAGACTTTATTGCTTTTATATCTCCCAAAATTAAAGGCTCATATATTGTTATTTTAAATTATCACTCAGTTCATCAAAATTTCTCAGATGTTACTGATAGATGGTCGATTTCTGTTGATATGTTTGAAAAACAAATAAAATATTTAGTAGATAATAATATAGAAATTATTGGTACTGACGATATTAAAAATATTTTTTTGAGAAATCAACAATTAAATAAAATTTTTGTGTGTATTACATTTGACGATGGATTAGAGAATAATTATATTAACGTAATTCCTATATTAAAAAAATATAATATTTATAAATCTACTTTTTTTATAGTAGCAAATTCATTAATTAATAAATCTGATAAGGCGTGGTGGATAAAAAACAAAATTAATTCAAGATTAATGAGTATTGAACAGATAATAGATTTACATAAATATGGTTATGAGATTGGAAGTCATTCTTTATCTCATCAAAATTTGAATAAAGTCAAAGATAATCAAGTTGAAAATGAATTGGTTGAGTCTAAAAAAATACTCGAAACACAATTTAAATTTAATTGTAAAAGTGTAGCGATACCTTTTTCAATAAGTGGCAATACCAGTAAAGAATTATCAGTAAAGAATATTTGTTCAAAAATAGGTTATAATTATTTATTTTTAGGACGTTTTGGTTATATTGACAGCCAAAGCTATAATAAAAATGATTTACCTAGAATTCCAATATATAGATCAGATAACATGAATAATTTTATTTTAAAAATAAATGGAAAATATAATTTTATTTCTAAAATTTATTATTTAAGAAAAAAGATAAGATATATTTTTGGTATTTAAAAGTTGACAATCAAAATTATAAAAAGCGATAATATCAATGATAAATTAATTTACGATATTGTAAAATTAGTAAAAATTGAGAGAAAAAAAACTCATTTCAATAAAAGACTGCACAATTATGAATATTATAAATGGAAATTAAAAGATAATCCATTTGGGGCTTATGTGGCTATTTATTATTCAAATGAAGTTTTAATGGGTTTTTGTACATTTACTGCTAAATCATTTTCAATAAATAATAATAACTTGCTTTATGAATTAGGTGACGTTTATGTGAGTAGCCAAGTAAGAGGGCGGGGATACTTTTTTAGAATGCTAAGAGAGTTCCATAAACAGTTCCCGGAGATAAAAGTGTATGGAACACCAAATGATAGGGCGTTGCCATCAGAGTTAAAAGTTGGCTATAAAGAATTAAATATGAACATAAAATATAGTTTTATGCCTTTAGGTATTCCACTTTTTCATTTTTTATACAATAAAATTTTTTTTGCTAAATTTTTGTTTCAGCTAGATTTCCTTACTAGAAAAATTTTTATGATTTTTTCTTTATTCAATAAAAATTATAAATGTGAAGTATTAACTAGTATAAATAATATAGACTCAAAATTATTTAGTAGCAGCTTATTTAAAAAGAATAGTAAATATCTAAATTGGAGATATGCAAGTTCACCAGAAAATTACAAATACTTAACAACTTTATCAGGAAAACATTTGGTTATTTATAAAAATATAACATATAAAAAAATTCCATTTATTTTTATTGTAGATCATAATCTTGACACGTCTTTAGAAAAAAAAGAACTATTAAAGCAGCTTGTAAATAAAGAAAAAATATTTGGTATTTTTGAAATGACAGCTTCAGATAAAAATTCTTTTTTACCAAAGTCATTTTCATTTAAATTAAAAAAAATAAAATTCATAACTTATGGACAAATTATACAAAAAAAAAGTAGACTAGAAGACTTTAGTTTTTGTGTGGGTGATACAGATAATATATAGTTTTGTTGCTAATTAAATATTATATTTTGAGATGATTTAAAGAATAGAAAATTAATGAAAATAATTTATCTACATCAATACTTTAAATTTCCAAACGAATATGGAGGTACACGTTCATTTGATTTAGCAACTGGATTTGTAAATTTAGGAAATCACGTAGAAATAATAGCATCAACTTCAGATAAGAAATATAAAACTCAAAATCGTTGGATGAAAGTAAATCGTAATGGATTGAAAATTCATTACATTTATTTGCCATATAGTAATCATATGACCTATTTTTCGAGATCCATAGTTTTTTTTAAATTTTTTTGGTTTGGAATTTTTAAATTACTTTCTTTGAAAGCAGATATCGTTATAGCATCTTCTACACCACTAACTATTGGTATTCCTGCTTTGATAAAAAAATTTTTACATAAAACACCATACATTTTTGAAGTTCGAGATGTTTGGCCTGAAGCTGCGATTTCTATTGGAGCAATAAATAACAAAGTATTACAAAAATTTTTATTTTTTTTGGAATATATAATCTATAAATATGCTGAAATATTAGTTCCACTTTCTGTGGATATGAAAAAATCAATTACCTCACGCTATCCAGAGTTCTCACAAAAACCTATTAAGGTTATAGAAAATATTTGTGAAATTAATCGTTTCCAGAACTATCAATTTAAAAAGAAATTGTTAGTTAATAAAAAAATTGGTTTCAAACCCCGATTTACTATTTTATATGCAGGAGCATTTGGACGAGTTAATGGACTTGATTATCTTATTGAGCTTGCAAGTAAACTTCTATTCATTGACTCCTCCATAGTATTTTTATTAATTGGTAATGGAATAGAAAAAAAAAAACTTATTGATAAAGCCACTCTTAAGTGTGTTTTAAATAAAAACATATTTTTTTTTGATGCTATTCCAAAACAAGATTTACCTCAGTTATATTATGAGTGTGATATGGGTAGCTCTTTTGTTATTTCAAAAAAACCACTTTGGGCAAATTCAGCAAATAAATTTTTTGATACCCTTGCTTCAGGTAGACCAGTTTTGATTAATTATGAAGGCTGGCAAAAGGAAATAATAGAAAAAGAAAATATTGGATATGTATTACCTTGTGTTATAGACGATCATTCAATTAAAAAATTTATACAATATTCTGAAAGCAAATTATTATGTCAAAAACAAAAAGAAAATGCCTTAAAAATTGCTAAGGGCAAGTATTCTATAAGTCTGGCCATAGAAAAATATAATAAAATTCTGACAAATATTAATGTTAATGTTAAGCAATAGAATTATAATTTTCTGATAGAATATGAAGTATCCTAGTTACAATAAAAACACAGTTAATAAAGTAATAAAAGTTCTCAAATCTGGAAGGGTAAATTACTGGACTGGAAATGAATGTAAAAAATTTGAATCTGAATTTTCTAAATATATTGGTAACAAATACTCTGTTGCGGTTTCAAATGGAAGTGTTGCATTAGAGATTGCTTTAAGAGCCTTAGATTTAAAAAAAGGAGATGAAATAATTGTTACACCTAGGTCATTTATAATTTCAGCAAGTTGTGTGATTAATTTACAATACACACCTATTTTTGCTGATGTAGACTCAAATGGAAATTTAGATTTTGAAAATATTAAAAAAATTTATAATAAAAATGTTAAAGCTATTATTTTAGTGCACCTCAATGGTTTATCATGTGATCTTGATCCAATAATTAAATTTGCAAAAAAAAACAAAATTTATTTGATAGAAGATTGTTCTCAGGCTCATGGTGCAGTTTACAAAAGTAAATCTGTAGGTTCTTATGGAGACATATCAACTTGGTCATTTTGTCAAGATAAAATTATATCAACGGGTGGTGAGGGTGGAATGGTTTCCACAAATAATAAAAAACTATGGCTTAAAATATGGTCCATAAAAGATCATGGGAAAAACTATAATAAAGTTTTTAATTCAAAACATAAAATAGGATTTAAGTGGTTACATGAATTTTATGGATCGAATTATAGATTAACTGAAATCCAAGCTGCGATTGGAAGAGAGCAATTGAAAACTTTAGATAAACAAATAAAAATAAGAAACTCAATAGCAGAATTATATCTCGACGAATTAAAAGATTATTATGAAAAATATAAAATTTTAAAAACACCAAATTTTAAATGTTCAACATGTCCATTGAAAAAAAATTTTAAAAAATGCAAAAAATGTTTAAATTCTTTTTATAAGTTAAATTTATATGTAAATAAAAAAAAAATTAGCCAACAGAAATTATTAAATGAATTTGAAAAGAAAAAAATTAATCATAAAGTTGGATCTTGTCCAGAAATTTATAAAGAAAAAATTTTTAGGAAATTAAATTTGTACCCAAAAAAAAACCTTGCAAATGCTAAATTACTTGGAGAGACAAGTATTGCTTTTCCAATTAATCCTTATAGAAATCTTAAAGAGATAAAATCAGATATTAGAAATATTAAGAAAATATTTAATAAATATATTTAATATATGTACCAAAAAAATTTCAAAAAATTATTTGATATAACAATATCATTGTTTTTAATAATATCTCTTTCTCCTCTAATGATTGCAATTTTATTTTTAATTAGTTTTTTTATCGGTTATCCAATCTACAAACAAAAAAGACCAGGACTAAATAACAAAATATTTACGATATATAAGTTTAAAACTTTATATGATAATTTCAAAACAGGCTCTACTTATGAAAGGCATAACCGATTAGGTAATTTTTTAAGAAAAACAGGACTTGATGAATTGCCTCAATTATTTAATGTATTAAATAATGATATGAGCTTAGTTGGTCCAAGACCTTTATTGATAGAATATTTAAATAAATATTCTGATTATGAAAATAAAGACATTTAGTTAAGCCTGGTATTACTGGATTAGCCCAAGTTTATCCAAGCAGTACAGGTAATAAAAATTGGAAAAATAGTATTCGACTCGATGTCTTTTATGTAAAAAATATAACGTTTTCTCTAGATTTATTAATTATATTTAAAACAATAAAAATAATATTTACTAGTAAAAAACAGTATAAAGATTTTAAAAAATCGTTTTAATTATGAATTTAACTAAATGAAAAAAATCATAATTGGGATTACAAGTATTGGATCAGGTGTTGCACAATCAATTATAGACTCATGTAAATTATCTAATTTAAATATTGAAATTATTGGCTTTTCTAACAATCCTTTTTCTTTTGGAGCATATGATTGTTCAAAACATATAATTGTACCTAGTGTAAATAATCCAACATATATTAATAAATTACTATCGGTTTGTATAAATAATAGAGTTAAAATTTTATTTCCAGCTTTTGATACTGAATTATTAGGCCTATCTAAATGTAAAAAGTTATTTGAGAACAATGGGATTAAAATTGTTTTATCAGGAGATAAATTAATTAAAATTTCAAGAAATAAATTAATTTTATCTAATGTGATGCGTAAGATATCAAAAAATTTTGTTCAATCTTACTCTAGCTCACAAGTATTAGACCTGATTAAAAAAAAACAAATTCAGTTTCCTCTAATATCTAAGCCAATTAGCGGTTCTTCATCAAAAAATGTATATTACATTAAAAATTTAAAGGAATTAAAAACTGTTTCAAAGGATAGCATTATTCAAAAAATTATATATCCATCAAAAAAAGATCCTAATTTAAAAAAATTTTTAAATTCAATAAAAAAAAATGATTTGCTGCAAGTTTCAGAAATTTCAGTGCAGCTTCTATTTGACAAAAACAGTAGACTATTGGGCAGCATGTCAACACTCAATAAATTATCAAATGGAATACCGGTAGAAATTGTCCCTTTTGAAAACAAAAAATTAAATTTAGTAATTAAGAAAATATTACCCTTTTTTAGGAACAATAAGGCATTTGGACCTATAAATTTACAAGGAAGATTAAGTAATAATGGGCCAATTTTTTTTGAAATAAATCCTAGATACACAGGTATCACCGGAATGAGAGCACTCATGGGTTTTAACGAGGTAGAAAAAATTATATTGGATTTAATATCAAAAAAGCAAAAAAGCAAAATGCTAGAATATAACCCATCTTTAATTGGTTTAAGACAAGTAAAAAATAGAGTAGTTAAAAGTTCTTATGAAAGAAATCTTGTTAAAGAAATAAAAAAAAATCCTTTAATAAATTTTTCAAAAAAAATTAAAATTTTAATCTCAGGAGGAAGTAGTTATTTGGGTAAGGAATTGATCAGACAGCTTAAATTAAAAGAAAATAAAGATTTTATAAGTAAAATTTCAATTTTAAAAAGAACAGATCAAAAAAATTTATTTAAATCAAAAAGTAATAGAAAATTTTATGTATTCAAGGATTTCTTGTCAGGTAAAGAAAGTTTTAGTAATTTTGATATTTTCATCCATTTATCATCCGCAAGAATGCACAATACTATGAAGGAAATTGCCGAGTCTTTGAAATATACTTCAGAATTATTTGATCTTTGCGCTAAATCACAGATATCATCTGTAGTTTATGCCTCAAGCCAAATTGTTTATGGTAAATCCAAAGGAAATTTATTTGATGAAAATCATAAAGAATCACCAGAAAATCCATATGCTGTAACAAAATATTCTGGAGAGTTAATGTTAAATAAATTAAAAATATTAAGTCCTAATACAAAATATTGTTCTTTAAGAATTTCAAGATTATTTGGTTTAGCAGATGGCATGAAGTGGCATGAGGTGCCACACACATTTATAAAAAATATTTTTCAAAATAAAAAAATAATTTTAAATGGAGGCGATCAAGCTTACGATTTAATAAATGTTAAAGACGCAGCTAATGCGATTGTTACTTTGTTAAAAACTGATTTAAAAATATGGCCAACTACGTTAAATATTAGCTCTGGTAAGCCAATAAGTTTAAAAAATTCTATTAAAATTATTAAAAAAAATTTACCAAATTCAATAAAAGATAAATGTAAAGTAGAAGTTGTTAAACATTTACAAAATCAAAAATTGCAAGGTTTGTGCAATAAAAGAGCGAAAAAAATATTGAAATGGAGTCCTAAATATTCATTTAGTGATAGTGTTGCTGAAATTATAAATAAGTTACATAAAAAAAAGTGAGTTAAAGTAAACATTACCAATATTGTTCTAAGCATTTTTGTTCAGTAAAAATAAAAAATTTTGTCTTTTGTAAAATTAGAGAAATCTTGCTTTTATGAAGTTTATTAAGAATTAAAATCAACAAATTGTAACCTTGGTTACAGTTATTCAAGATTAAGATAAGATTAAGGAATTTCCAACACGTTTAATACTGGTACAGTCTATTATTCTTCAGCTTATAAATATTCTCAACTTACTAATTCCAATATATTTGAAGAATTATAGCAAAATTAATTTAAAACTTATTTACTCGCTAAAGCATACATAGAGCAATAATTTAGAGACTCCCAAGCCATTTCTATTGATATACTAGTAAAATCCTCTAATATCATCTCTCTTGATGCCAATTACAAAATTATTTAAGTAAAGTGAGTGTTTCTAAAAGAAATTAAACTAAAAATTTTACAATATTAAGATATCTTATTACTTAATGATTAAAATAAAGTTCCAAATAATTTTTTAGATTTATGTTTTTATCGAGGGTAACAAAAATAGCTTTAGTAATTTTTTTTGATATTATTATGTGCTTTTTTGCTTTGTGGCTTTCATATTCTTTAAGATTAGAAAAGTTATATATTTTTAATTTTTACGAAATAATAATAGGAATAATACTTTCGACAATAATAATATTAGTTTTACTAACAACTAATTCTTATAAAATTATTTTTAGATTTAGTGGAGTTGAAAATCTAATAAAAATTTTTTTTTGTTTTTTATTATATGGTTCACTAACTTTTTTTATATTTACGATTATTACAATTGAAAACGTGCCTAGATCTATAGGAATATTATTCCCTTTAATCCTATTTTTGATGATCTCTTTGTCAAGAATTGTATTAAGATATTTAATAAATTTTTACAATTCTCAAAATAAAAAATACGAAACCCGAATGTTAATATATGGAGCTGGTAATGCTGGTTTTCAAGTTGTTTCAAGTTTGCAAAATAACAATACTATAAAAGCCATTGGACTCATAGATGATAATCCCTTACTTAGAAATAGAAGGATATCAAATTTAAAAATTTATCATTCTGATGATTTAGAAAATATTATTTCTTAAACTTGAACAAATATTTTCTTCAACA
>Ga0181562_10000854_pt1 | contig 25186 bp, 26 predicted proteins | sample 011ome_26_FD_139344 | JGI IMG/M metagenome (GOLD analysis project Ga0181562, IMG submission 139344) | Coastal salt marsh microbial communities from the Groves Creek Marsh, Skidaway Island, Georgia - 011511BT metaG (megahit assembly) | ecosystem: Environmental > Aquatic > Marine > Intertidal...
GCCATTCAAGTCACACTGCCTGATGGCAGCCAGCGGCATTGTGGGCATGGCCCGATCATGGCTGATATGGTGGTCCACGAGTGGCATGTCTTTAGTGACATCTTGGCACGTGGCGACATAGGCGCGGCCGAAAGCTTTATTGATGGCCACTGGGGCACCGAGTCTCTAACACTATTACTAACCTTAATCGCCAAGAATCATAAGCAGCTTACCCAGGCGATTCACGGTCGAGGCTGGCGCCTGGCCAGCCAGTGGCTGCTGCATCGGCTGCGGGCCAATACCCGTCGCGGTAGTCGCCGTAACATCATGGCGCACTACGATCTGGGTAATGACTTTTACAAACTTTGGCTGGATGAGACCATGAGCTATTCCAGCGCCTGGTTCGCTGGTCACACCCATCCTGATCAGGCGCAATGGTCTGATTTACCCGCTGCCCAACGCGCTAAAAACCAGCGCATGATCCGGCAATTGAATCTGCAACCCGGCGACTGCCTCCTGGAAATCGGTTGTGGTTGGGGCGGCTTTGCCGAAGAGGCCGCAGGATCTGCCAACTGCCATATCACCGGACTGACCCTCTCCCCTGCCCAATTAGCCTTTGCGCAGCAACGCGCTCAGTCGGGCGGCTGGGATCATCAAGCATCATTCCAGTTAACGGATTACCGTGATGTGCAGGGACAGTACGACCATATCGTCTCGGTAGAAATGTTCGAGGCAGTGGGGGAACGCTGGTGGCCCACCTACTTCAAGACCCTTCGCAAACTGCTTAAACCGGGTGGCAAAGCCGTCGTACAGGTCATTACCATTAATGATGCGGCTTTCAAGAAATACAAACGGGGTACCGACTTCATCCAACGTCATGTGTTTCCGGGGGGGATGTTGCCCTCACCCGGTGCGTTCCAACAGCAAGCAACACGTGCCGGTTTGCGGATTATCGATGATCATGCCTTTGGACTGCATTACGCACGCACCCTGGGTCTATGGCACGAGGCTTTTCTGGAGCGGTTGATTGATGTCAAGGCTAAGGGATTTGACGAACGCTTTGTTCGCCTCTGGCGTTTTTATCTGTCGTACTGCGAAGCCGGATTCCGCGCAAGATCTATCGACGTGCACCAATACACCCTCACAACTACTTAACAAGTCATCATCTAATTCCCGGGAACGAACCCATGCCAAGCCTGCCTAAATTAATTAGCCGCCCATTGATTGCCCTTTGCGCGATTCTTGGATTGACTGCTTGCAGCGGGGTACCTGTAACGCACTATGCACAACAGACGCCCCAACTGGATCTACGCCAATATTTTACGGGCACACTGGATGCCTACGGCATGTTCCAGAACCGATCTGGTGAGGTCATCAAACGTTTTCATGTGGTCATCAATGCGCACTGGGAAGGTGACACGGGCACCCTTGACGAGCAATTTACCTACAGCGATGGCACAACACAGCAAAGAATCTGGACCATTCGCAAAACGGATAAAGATCACTATGTCGGCACTGCGGCTGATGTTGTCGGCGAAGCCAACGGCACAGCATCGGGCAACGCCTTGCGCTGGCAGTACGTGCTATCGCTCCCGGTGGATGGCAAGGTTTACGAAGTCAACTTTGACGACTGGATGTTCCTGATGGACGAACGCATCATGCTCAACCGCTCAGCCATGTCTAAATGGGGGTTTCACCTGGGCGAGGTCACTCTTACCTTCGTGAAACGCTAACGAGCCTTGGCGTATGTCGCTCTTAAAGCCCCTTAACCAGCCGCTCTTAGCAGAAGACTGGAAAGGTCTCCGTGTCTGGGTGCTGGGCGCGTCTGGCGCCATTGGTACGGCATTGGCCGTTGCGATGGCCAAGCGCGGCGCTCGTCTGGTTCTTTCGGGACGTCGCGCCGACGCGTTAGCCGAAACAGCCAGTCTGTGCCACCTACCATTGTCTAACTCATCGGCAATCACCCTGCCCCTGGATATCACAGACACTGCAGCTATTGAAACCGCCGTCGAGCAGATTAAAACGCAAATGGGTGGCGTTGATCTCATCGTCATTAACGCCGGCACCTACCAGGCTACCCGAGCCCATGAGCTCATGCCAGAGCACATTAATCAGGTGCTGGAAACAAACCTGATTGGACCCATGCGCGCAACACCAGCGCTCTTAGCGTCCTTACTGGCCACCGCCACTGATCCGGAGCAAAAACAACGCCCCCGCGGCATTGCCTTTGTTGGGAGCGTTGCAGGTTATCGCGGCTTACCACGCTCATTGACCTATGGCCCCAGCAAAGCCGGCTTGATCAGCTTTACAGAATCCCTGTGGCAAGACCTGAACCCACTGGGATTAAACGTCTGGCTAATCAATCCGGGTTTCGTACGGAGTCGTCTCACCGCTCAAAATGATTTCGAGATGCCCGCACTGATTGACGCAGACACCGCCGCTGAAGCGATCCTGTCGGGTTTTTCTCGCGGCCAGTTTGAGATTCACTTTCCCAAACGCTTTACCTGCTTTATGAAGCTGCTGCAGTTGTTGCCGATTGGCTGGTATCTGCGTCTATCAAAACGGCTGGTTCCGCCGCTGGAACGCAGCGCCTTTCATCGCACCAAGCAACATGAAGGAGCAACGCCATGACTGCCACACCGACCATGACACGGACGCAAACTGAAGACATTGTTCAGCAACTGATCCCGTTTTACGAAAACTTAACGGCGGCGCAGATTGATCGCTTTAACGATTTTTATGCCGAGAATGCCCAATTCAGAGACCCATTCAACCATGTGACCAATCTGGAAGCGATCAAAAAAATTTTCCGGCATATGTTTGTTCAGGTCAATGACCCCGTTTTCACCGTGAGCAAAAGCATCATCGGTGAAGGTGATGCCATCCTTTTCTGGCAGTTTCATTTTCGTTTTCGTGGTCTTGGTAACAAATGTACCCAGTGCCTTGAAGGCGTTTCTCATCTCGCATTTGCCCCAGATGGCAAAGTTACCCTGCACCGCGACTACTGGGATGCTGCCGAAGAACTCTACAGCCGTTTACCGGTAGTGGGCCTTTTGATGCGCGGGCTTCAACGTATGATTCGTGCCTGATGCAGTCCCGAAGCGCTCAGTTTTTAAAAGCCAAGGGCTCGCGCCAGCACCAAAGTAATACCATCGCACATAGCTTTAAACTGAGCGGCAGCAGCACATAAATCATGACGAGCACCTGAGGGTTGCCCCCTTGACCGGGCGCATAATCAAACCACCCCAGCAGCGGTAGGGCCACACCGGCGGCAAGCGCCAGATTAAATTTTGCGATCAAATTCCAGATGCCAAAATAGCTGGCGGTGCGTCCTTTGCCTTCCCCGAGGTCTGCTACTAAAGAAGCCGGTATAGTCAGATCAGCGCCCATAGCCAAACCCGAGCCCACGCAGACAAGCGCAAATAGTGGCCAGTCCCCTGCGCCAAGACTGGCCGCCCCGGCAAAGGCCATAATCGCCAGCAACATGGCCCATAACCAAGCCTTGGGCCGACCGATGCTGCTCGATAAATGCACCCAAAGCGGCACACCCAATGCAGCACTTAAAAAATACAGCCCCAGCAACATCCCAGTCATTGGCTGAGCCCCGAGCACATCCGCCACAAAAAATACAAAGAGTGTGGCCGGAAAGGCTGAGGCAATCCCGTTTGCGACAAAGACCCCCACCAACCGACGATAAACGCGATCCCCCAGCACTTCGCCCAAGCTTTTCCAAAAGCCGCTGGCAGCGGTGGCGGGCGCTATCGATTTCGTTCTCAAGCGCAAGGTCACCCAGGCGGCCACGGCCAATAGCGGCATAAATACCCAAACAGAAAGCTTGAGTCCTTGCAGCGGATCCTCCGAGAGCAGCGATGGCAGCACCGATGCCAACACGACACCGATCAACCCAAATCCTTCCCGGGCCCCGGTTAAACGCAGCCGAACATGGGTGTATTCGCCTAAATCACCACCCCACGACTGATAGGCAATCATGGCCGCAGAAAAGCCCAGCGTGCACGCCAGCAACGATCCAACAAGCCACAGCGCAGGATCTACATCCGCATGCGGATGAAACAGTGCGATAAAGCCCAGCGCGAAAGGAATCAGGGCCATCGTCAGAAAACGGGGTTTCGACACGCGGTCAATCAGCCAGCCAAACAAGGGATCTGCGATTGCATCGGCCAAACGCGTACCCAACAAGATCCAACCAAGCATGGTCAGATTGAGTAGTGCGCTTCGGCTATAAAAATCCGGAACAAACAGGTAAATGGGTAACGCACCAAAGGCCAGCGGCAAACCCAAAAGGCCGTAGCGCAAAACGGCGGAACGCTGCATCAGCTTGACTTTGTGCCGAGCAAGCTCTGTCTTAGACTCGGGGCACTGGTGCGAGGATCAAGCCAGATGGCAAAGAAGAAGCGCGCAAATTCCGGGTCGCGTATCTCACCAACCTCCCGGTTGTTATAAAGAAAAACAGCACCGCCTGGCTTATAGACCCCGGTAATCTGATCACCCGGTTTTACATCCGGAAAAATCTGACTCATCTGGACCTCCCAGACTTTGAGCGATTGTTCACTGGCACCCAACTGTCGCATCTCTTGCACACTGGCATCGACAATCTTTTGCCCGGCGATATTTCGCTTATAGGTCAGCTGCAGGGCCAGCGGCGGTTGCTGCGGGTTAGCCCCACCCCACAGTGCCGCTTCATAAACTAGAAAACCAAAACGTCTGAATTCACCCTTGCCGTAAGGTGCCAGCCGCATACCGCTGACGGGTTCGTAAGCATCGTTGGCAAAAACGGACCCATCAAGAAAGACCAGGCAAATACTTGCAATGAATGCTTGTAGGAATTTTTTACCGTTCTGTCTCATGTTGCTATTAGACGTAACTCTGCGCTCTTAAGCAAGCGCTGATTTTTTACTTTGGAAACATCAAACACCGTTTGATGTTACGCATAGCAATTGAATGACTCAAGCCCCACCGCGCTTGAGAAGAACCCCGTTAATAGACGGTTAAGCTTTAGCCGTTAGATTGACAGAACTCAAGCTACGAGGGACTCAATATGGCTGCAAAAAACGCTAGATTTTCTCCGACAGTTATCCGCTTTATCGCCGTCAGCACGATTGCGCTGGGCCTGCTCCCTGTTTCAGCCCAAGCAGCCGAACCAGCGATGTGCGATCACTATACCTACCACGCAGGTTCACAAGCGATCCCTGCGCATTACAAAGCACTGGGGCTTTCTGCGGACCAGCAAGAAAAACTCCGCGCAATCGCGGCAGCACATCAGGAAGTCATGAGTAACAACCTGCAACGGCTACGCGATAATAAGAAAATGGAAAGCGCGTTGATCGAATCAGCGGACTTTGATGAGTCCAAAGCACTACGTCTGGTCGACACTGAGGCAAAAATCATGGCTGAAAATCATCTGGCCACGCTGCGTTTCCGTCATGAGATTTATCAGATTCTGACCCCGGAACAACGGGCCAAGCTGGAAACTTCGCGTCGCCACCGCCATGAGGCACGGCACCGCAGCAAAACCAACTGATCTTAATTAGCCCTAGCACTTTAAAGTGATTTCACCGCGGCCCGTTCAAAGTAGCCCTCTTTGTAGTCACGCAATGTCTGTTGAATCTCTTCCGCCGTGTTCATCACAAACGGACCGTATTGCGCGATGGGTTCATGCAAGGGTTTACCTGCGACCAGGATCAAGCGGGCATCCTCGTGAGCTTCAAGATGAACAGCCTGCGCACCATTGTTAGACAAAATAGCCATATGGCGGTCGGGCACGCTGGTGTCACCAATCATCACGTTGCCACGATAGGTGTAGCTGAAAGCGTTAAATCCGGGATCAATCGGCTGAGTAAAGCTGCTGCCTGCCGGAAGATGAATATCTAGATACAGTGGCTCGGTATCAGGTCGTTCTACGGCACCCGCCACATCGTGACTTTTTCCTGCAATCACGCGTACTTGTACCCCTTGGTCTGCCGTGAATTCAGGAATGGCTTCGGCTGGAATATCACGATAAAAAGGCGCGATCATTTTTTGCTTAGCCGGCAGGTTGATCCACAACTGGAAGCCTTCCATTAAGCCTTCTTCCTGCTCCGGTAGTTCTGAATGAATGAGGCCGCTACCAGCCGTCATCCATTGGGCACCATGAGGGCCCAACAAGCCTTCGTTACCGGCGCTGTCGTGGTGGCGCATGCGGCCGGCAAGCATGTAAGTGACCGTTTCGAAGCCTCGATGCGGATGGTCAGGGAAGCCTCCGATGTAGTCATCCGGGTTGTCGTTACGGAAGGCATCGAGCATCAGAAACGGATCCAGCCGTTTCTGTAAATTCTGAGTCAAAACGCGCGTGAGGCGAACACCTGCGCCATCCGATGTTTGGTGACCTTGAACCAGCTTTTCCACGGTCCTGAAGTTTTGTGTAGACATCACTCGCTCCTTAAGCAGGCAGTTCATTGGGACGCAGATCAAAAAGTAAAACTTCAGCCTGGCGCCCATTGTTGAACGTTAACGTGTCAAGGTTTCGGAATTTCGCGCCATCCCCAAAACGGAGAGTTTGCCCATTCACATCAACTGAGCCACGTGCAACATGCACATAAGCATAACGGTCTTTAGGCAAAGAAACGGCTTGCTGCTCCTGGCCATCGAACAGGCCGGCATAAACACGCGCGTCCTGATAAACCGGTAGCGAGCCATTATCTGCATTCGGCGAAATGATCAGCCGAAACTTGCCGCGCTTTTCGTCTGTTGAAAAATGCTTTTGGTCATAACGGGGCGCTACCCCTGTCCGATCCGGAACAATCCAGATCTGCAGGAAATGAACCTGTTCTTTGTCCGAGGTGTTGTATTCACTGTGACGAATCCCTGTGCCCGCACTCATCATCTGCACATCGCCCGGCCTGATGACCGTGTCTTTGTCCATCGAATCCTTATGCGCCAGACCGCCTTCTAGCACATAAGAGAATATCTCCATATCTCGGTGTGGGTGCGTGCCAAACCCCATACCAGGCAGGACGACATCGTCATTAATCACCAGCAGATCTGAAAAGCCACGATGCTGTGGATCCTGATAGCTACCGAAAGAGAAGCTGTGCTTCGAATAGAGCCAGCCAAAATTGGAGATCCCTCGGTGGGCACTTGGGCGAAGTTCAATCATGTTCTTAATTACTCAAAAGGTGCCGGGCAACCGGGAGCTTGGGAGACGTTGGTCACCCGGCGACAACTTATTGCTTGATGGCTTCGACAGCAATGTCGATGGTCACTTCATCACCAACGTTTGGCGCATACTTGCCCATGTTGAAGTCTGAACGCTTGACCTTGGTTGTGGCATTAGCGCCCAGCCCATCCTTCTTAACCATTGGGTGCGGCATTTGCAGGAACGATTCAATCTTCAGGTTGACTGGTTTAGAAACGCCCTTCAGCGTCAGTTCGCCATCCACACTGACGGGTTTGTTGCCTTTGAAATTAACTTTGGTCGATTTGAAAGTCGCTGTCGGGAACTTAGCCGTATCCAGGAAGTCTTCGCCCTGGATGTGCTCGTTAAACAGTGGGTAACCGGTATCCACCGATTTTGTGTCGATCGTAACGTCCACTGAACCAGTCTTAGCCTCGCGATCGATCACGATGGTGCCTGTGGTCTTGTCGAATTTGCTCAGCTGCTTCGAATAGCCAAAGTGGCTGTAAGAGAAACGTGGAAAGGTATGCGAGCTATCGATCGTATAGGTTTCCGGCGCAGCAAAGGCAGCGCTTGAAATCGTTGCGAATGCAGCGGCGATCAGGGTCAAACGAGTCGTTTTATTCATGGTGTTACTCCTATTAAAGTTGGGGTGGCTGATGAACGAGAAGATTACTTACTACTGGTGGTAATGATGTGGAATTTGACGGGAACTTCGTTAGCCACGGCACTGGTATCAGACCAGATACCCTCACCGATGGCAAAATCGTTGCGCTTGAGCGTGAATAGCCCATCAAACTGCGCGGTGTTGCCCTGAATCTTGATGGTCGTTGGCGCAACAATATCCTGAGTTTTGCCTTTGATGGTGAGCTTGCCCAGCACGTCGTATTTGTCACCGCCGAGTGGTTTGACACTCGTCGACGTAAATTTTGCGGTGGGGAAAAGCTTCGTGTTGAACCACAACTTGCCACCGACCTCACTATTGCCATCAGGCGAGCCCACATCAATGCTGTTCAGGTCAACATCCAGCGTGGCGCTCGCCGCGTTCGCTTTAGCAGGATCAAATTTGATATCGGCCGTAAATTTTTTGAAACGGCCGTCCATGTTGACACCCATCTGCTTGTAGCTAAAAGAGATGCTGCTCTTAGCCGCTTCGACTTTGCCAAACTCGGCGCCGTTAGCAAAACCACTGGTTGCCAGAACCAGGCCGAGCACTGCAAGTTTTAATCTTTTCATGAGCATTCCTTAAATTGAGTCTGAGACGACTGATCGTTTAGCGAAATTTAGCAGGCAGCATGCGCATCAGCACATCGTCTTTATTCACAAAATGATGCTTGAGCGCCGCAGCGATATGCCCAATCACCACTGCCGCAAAGAATAAATTCAGGCCCATGTGCAGCTGTTGCAATAGCTCCCCCAAAGCCTCGTGCTTTTCAAGCAGATCTGGCAGTGGCAATACACCAAACAGCACGGTCTGAAAGCCTTTGGCCGAGCTCATCAACCAGCCGGACAGCGGAATAACGATCATCAAAAGATACAGCATGTGATGGCCACCATGGGCTACCATTCGCTCTAGGGGCCTCATGTGTTCGGGTAGGGCTGGCGGACGGTGTTTAATGCGCCAGGCCAGTCGAACAAACACCAACAGGAAGAGACAAACCCCTGCCCATTTGTGCCATGAATACAATTTGAGTTTCATCGGCGAAAATGGCAGATCATGCATATAAAAGCCCAGCGCCAAAAGGGCGATGAGGGCAATGGCCATGATCCAGTGCAGTAATTTGGCCGTTGCGGTGTATTGAGCCGTCATTCGATAACCTGTCCGTTCCTGATTGCGCTGAGGTGTATATTGGTGGCTTACCGTCAAATCATCAATAACCCAAAACGTAAAACATTGTTGCGATAAATGAAAGAATACGATTTCTCTGCTCTGCGTAGTTTTATCACAGTGGTCGAAACAGGCAGCTTTGCCAAAGCCGCTGAACAGCTGGATGTGAGCACCGCCGCGATCAGCCGAAGAATCGCCGCGCTTGAAGGGTTGCTAGGCAGCCAGCTCATCGCCAGAACGACGCGTCGGCTTGACCTGACCGATGCCGGCAAACTGTTCTATGAGGATACCCTCAATATATTTCAGATGCTGGACGAGGCAGATGAACGGGTTCGGGTAGGCCGCGAAACCGTCAAAGGCATCCTTCGAATCGCCACCCCACTGAGTTTCGGCTACGAAAAGGTGGCACCGTTATTGCCGAAGTTCATGAAGCAATACCCGGCGCTCAAGGTCACCCTGCGGCTTGAAGACCGTTTAACGGACTTGCAAGCAGAGGGTATGGATGTGGCCGTTCGCATAGGCGCTTTGCCAGACTCATCGCTCGTTGCCACAAAAATAACCAGTATTGCCAAAATCTGCTGCGCTTCGCCCGATTATTTACGTCGTCACGGGAGACCGACGCAACCGAACGAGATCGCTGCTCACCACCTTTTGCATTACAGCAATATCAGCATGAAAGACGAATGGTCCTGGCTTTTTGAGCACAGCACACCAGTGCCAGACCTGGACTACACATTCGCTGCAAACAATGCTGAAGCACTCAGAGCCATGACGATGCAAGGGGTGGGCATCACCGTGTTACCTGAGTTTACGGTTGAGGATGCGATTAAGACGGGAAGCCTGGAGCAGATATTTAAGGACTTCTCCCCCACCCCCTCACCGCTCTATGCCGTAAGGCCTTCAAGGCAATTTACGCCAGCGAGAGTCCGTGCATTCATAGCATTTCTTCAACAGTCGTTTATGGATGACCCCAAGCTTGAAACCTAACGGGCCAGCTTGAGCGTCACAATATGGAGCAACTGATCAATCCGACTCAAGGCAACCGTGGGTTCATCAATCAATAGCCTCGTGGCGCGGTTGTTGAGGGTGAGCACCTGCTTGGCGTAGCGCGTTTCCTGGTTAACGCCCACACCGAACACCAGGTTTGCCGTACTGACATAGCTTTTCAGGTCTTTGGTGTTCGCAAAAATATCGGCAGAACACTTATACGCGGTGGTCAGTGTTGAGTTTTCTTTGTATTCCAGCAGCGTCTTTTGCAGTTTGCCAAGGGTCTCGTAACTTTCTTCGAGCAGTTCCAGCTTGGAATTGTTATCCCCGAATACAAATTTTTGCATGACAAAGAAAATCAGCACGCCCACAAACACCCCAATAGCGCGGTCTATCAGAAATGACATCGGCGCAAACGTTGTGTAAGGCATATTCATATACGTATACCCCAGACAGGTGCACAAGGTCACGATGATGATGAAATAGCGATAGGATTTTGTGGCCATAAATCCGGCAATGAAGGCGATGATCAGCGCTACCACTGGTAATTGAGACGGATTAAATCGCAGGTAATACTCCACGCCAGCGGCAAAAATTAGTCCGACAAGCGTCCCCAGAAAACGGTTTTTGGCTTTTTCAAAACTCAGAAAGGTGCTGAATGGGCCAGCAACCACCACGGTGGAAATTACGACCCAGATGCCTTCTTGCCAGTTGGTATATTCGTAAAACAGAAAGGAAATAGCCACCAGAATGGTGATCTGGCTGACTCTGGTTTTGGTGGCTACGCTTTGCATTGATTGTATCCACTGACCAGATCAGAGAATATGTCATACACCGCGCTGTTGCATGCCCTGATTTTTGTTGGATTGTCGCCATCCAGGGCGTACAGATCATCGTTGTTGACGGCTAAAATGAGTTCGGACAAAACAGATTTGGAGAGCAGCTGTTCTTCAGCACTTAATCCGTGTGGCCGCATGAACGCATTTTGAAACTGAATGATGGCCTCATACAGCTTTGTAAATTGATCCGGTAGGAATGGTAGCTTGGAATGGATAACATAGAGCGCTGAAAGAACGCTGGCATCGCTGTTTTTAAACTGTGGGTTCCCGATATTTTTGACATCGGCTTCTAAAATCCGGATGAAACCACTTTTGAATACGTTGGCATTAAAGTCAGGAAAGCACAGAATGGTGATTGCCCCCATGAGGGAGAACTCAAGGAAATAAAGGCAATTGTTAGCGACCGCGGTGAAATCTGTAGCTGCCCCACCGCCCAGTTGTACGATACCCCAGGTAATCATGAGCGTCGGCACCGCCGCCACCTTGGGGTTTGCAGCCATAAACCTGAGCACCAGGTAGCTAAACGCGATAACGAGGACAAGTAGCCCAACTCTGAAATAAGAAAATAATCCAAACAATAGGGTCGACGCCGCAAACAAGGCGATGAGCGTAAAGAAGGTGACCAGCTTTTTGAGTTTGCTACTTGCCGGAATCAATTCCGATGCCATGGTGCCAATGACGGTGAACATCATAAACAGCATCGGTGACTGGGGTGCTTTTAAAAAGGCATTACATAGAAAGAGCAAGATCGTCACCGTACCGATCTTCAAGGAAAGAAGTCGGCAGATCCAGAATGGGTCATAGGTGTCGAGAAACTTGTTGCTAACGCTGTATACGGACATAGGTGCTCATGCCGTTAATGAGAGGATATTCTTTGTCCGTATCCGTAATTTTGATGATGACGGGGAGTCGCTGCGGAAGCAATAACCATTTGTTCTCCGTTTGTACGATTGGCGCACCAGAGAACGGCTGATTCATCTGACGAGAAACACCGAAGGGATTGGCAACCACGACCCCGTCAAAACTCTTTCGGCCGAAATAGGTTCTCGGGTAAACCGTCGCTTTGTCGCCCGCATTAACACCGGCCAGTTCCGTCTCTTCGAAGTTGGCTTGAATGTAGATCTCTCCGTCATTCACCAGCGTAAACATGCCGGAAGCTGGAGAGACATGCGCACCAATACCCAGGAACACATTTTCGACATGGCCATCCGTTGGCGCTTTCACAGCGGTATATTCGAGCGCAGTTTTGGCGGATTCCATCGATGCTTGCAAAGCCAGTAAGCTTTGCTTTTCCATCTGCACCTGCAGCTTGTCGATCTCTATCTGCACTTTCATGGATTCAACCGTATTGGTCTGGGCCTTGATCTTGTTTTTCAGATCAGCCATGTCAATCTGCGCCACGCCGGCTTTGACGTCCGGGTGGTTCTTGGCCTTGTATTGCGTCGTCAGAATATCCAGATTGGCCATCGCTGACTTGAGGCTGTGCTCAGAAAGGTCAATCTTTTTTTCCATGGCCTGAACCGATAGCTTCGCCTTTTCATACTGAGCCAAGGCGCTATTGAAAGAGTATTCATAGTCGGTCGGATCAAGCACAACAAGGGTATCGCCCGCCTTGACCCGCTGGCCATTTTTTACCAAGACTTCCTGAACCACCCCGGCCACACGGGGTGCCAGCGGCGTCGATACCTGAACGACAAAGCCATTATCCGTAAAGCGAAAAACGCCCAGCAAAAAATAACCCAGCACCACAATGCCCCCAAGCGCAAACATCGCCGTAGTGAATTTAGGTTTCTGGGCCAACGCCTGTTTCACATTAATTTTCGGTAGTTTCACGATCTTTCCCTACAATTGTTTGATCTTTCAGGCTGTAATTCTTTTCACCATAGGTCGCACCTCCCCCCATGCTCTGATAGAGCTTGGAGAGCGCAATGATCGTTTGAACTTTGGTCTGAAGCATGGACATTCTGGCTGAATCAAAACGCGCCGAGCCTTCCAGATACTGCGTGTTAGAAAGCAAGCCGTTCTTAAACATGGCCTTAGCAGTGCCTAGGTTCCGGCTGGCATTCGCTAAGCTGCGCTCTTCCTTGATGAGCTTGGTCTGGTTGGCTTCAAAACCAGCCAAAGCGTCATCGACTTCTTTCATGGCGTTATCCACCACATCCAGATAGTTGATGATGGACGCATCGTACTGCTTATTTTGCGTACTGATCTTGCCCAAGAATTTGGGATCGAGCACCCAGAGCGCCAGTCCGGCTTGCATATTGGCGTTCGCGGTGCCGTCAACACCGTTATTATTCGCGGCGACTCTGGCATTGGCTGACATAAAGGTTGGCATGGGTGCAAACAAGCTGGCTGTAGCAGAAACACCGTAGTCCGCAGCCTCAATCTTTGCTCTGGCTGCCACGACATCCGGTCGGGTTGCCAGCACGGACGTTGGCGTATTGCCCGGTGCAATGTGATCCAAATTTAACGTGCTGAACTTTTCCCGAGGCGTAAACGTTGAAATTTGCCGACCGACCAAGACGAGCAGCGCATTCTTTGCCGCAATTTTGTTGGACTTATTGGTCGCGATTTGGGCATCCAACTTCTGCATGTCTGAGTCGAGGTTGTTGAAAGAAACCTCCGTATCCAGACCCCGATCAGTCATGGCGCGTGCTGTCGCTAATCTGACCGTCAAATTATCTTTCAATCCCCCTAAGACACCCTCTTCCTCAATGGAGGCAAGTAAAACCGCATAAGCCGATACAACCTGAGCCGCAATCGATGTTCTCAGTGCAAGATATTCAGACGCCGTTGCTTCTACCTTTTTTTGAGCCTCTTTCGTCTGGTTCGGAAGCTGAACGATATTCGCGACCCACATCGGCAGAAATGCGGCAAACCCTCCGGTGCTCGACAAAGACACAGGAAGGTTAGGCATCTGAACGGCACCATCGGTCTTCACTCGACCGGCCATCAAGCTAACTATGGGGAGCCAGCCTAGCCGTACTGTATCAAGTGCGCTCTGTGCCGTATCAATATTTTTGATGGCCATGGCGGCTTTTTTATTGTTTGCAAGTGCTTCAACAACCAACTCGTTTAATTCAGCACTGCCAACGTCTTCCCACCAGGGGTATTCCGCCAGATTTTTTACAGGGTTATCCGCATTACCGACCGAAAATGCTTCCGGCGCCTCAGCAACAGGCGTATTCCCATGAAACATACAGCCAGTTCCGGCGAGCACAATCAACAGGTAACTGAAGCGTTTTCTAAAAAACATAAATTTTTAACCGCTTCTCTTGTAGACCGCTTCTGCCTCGCCTCGTAGGCATTGGTTTTTGCACGTGTTCAGCAAGTAGTATATCGAAGTATAGTCATCTGATGTGCTATTTGTATTACCTAAAAACGCCTTAGACCCCGTTGATTAAAACAATACCTATGAATGCTTCCGACTTAAACCAGTTCTCCGAACAAATCATCAGAGACGCCGCCTTCGGCATGACTTTTTTGGCAGTCATACTGCTTTCAAATACTTTCTTCTTCATCCAAATATACTTCTGGTTTACGCGGTCTTGCGCAAAACTCCAGAAAGTAGCGCCTTACCAGCTGATTGCCCGATTCATGGCGGCTGTTTTGCTGATGTCGCTCGTGCAACTTGCGTCCATCTTGATCTGGACTGCTGCCATCTATTCAAAGGGGCTCATTGACGATATACGTCTGGCTATGCTCTTTTCAGGGAGCTGCTATACAACCTTGGGCGTATTTTCTGACACCCTGCCCGACGGATGGAAGTCACTCGCGTTCTATATTGCGTTCTCGGGTCTTTTCTCGTTCGCGATGGCCACCTCAGCCATGATGTCCATGCTTTCCGTGATCACCAAACGGCTTTATAAAGCAACGTGACAACAGCCGGAAATCAAAGCAATGTGTCCTGGATGTGTATTGCAACATCCCGCTTTTTCGATGGTGCCCAGGAAGAGACTCGAACTCTTACACCTTGCGGCGCCAGAACCTAAATCTGGTGCGTCTACCAATTTCGCCACCTGGGCAGGTGCCAACTTTTTGCGAGACGCGATTCTAGCACTCTATTGCCGCTAATCACAGCCCGTTATACTTTGGCTCATGTCTCTAAACGCCACTGACCATTACGAAAACTTCCCCGTTGCCTCGTTATTGCTGCCCAAGCCGCTGCGCGCACCTGTGGCCGCCATTTACCGGTTTGCCCGCAGTGCCGACGACATTGCAGACGAAGGCAGCGCAATGCCTGCAGAACGTCTTGCCAAGCTCGCCGCTTACGAGACTGCACTGACGGCCATTGCCAACGGCCGGCCTGTCGCGCCGGATTTAGCCCCGATCTTTGAGCCGCTGGCTTTTGAGCACTGCCGCATTGGGCTCCCGCTCGCCCCCTGCCAGGCCCTACTCTCAGCCTTTATGCAGGACGTACAGCAGACACGCTACGCGACTTATGCTGACTTACTGGATTACTGCATCCGCTCGGCCAACCCGGTGGGTCAGCTGATGCTCTTTCTGTTTGACGCAGATACGCCGCAAAACCGTCAGGCGTCAGATGCCATTTGCACCGCACTGCAACTGACCAACCACTGGCAGGACATTGCGATTGATGCCAGAAAGGGAGCGGCGGGTCGTATTTATCTCCCACAAGATGAGCTAAGCGCATGGGGTTATCGCGACGCGGACATTATTTCTGGCCAAGCCCAGCAGCAGGATCCGACAACGTGGTCACGCTTCATGCGCTTTCAAACTCAGCGCGTTGAGGCATTATTTGATGAGGGCGCAGCCCTGCCCGCCCGCCTGGGTCAACAATCCTGGCGTATTGGCCAGGAGTTAAGACTCACGGTGTCCGGTGGCCGTCGCATTTTGGCAAAGATTAACGCCGTCAAGGGCGATGTTTATAGCCAACGGCCCACCTTAGGATGGCGTGACTGGTTAGCGTTACTCATCCATAGTTAACGCGCTTGCTCTACAATCTCACCGGATGAACGCCCACGATTATTGCCAGCAAAAAGTTGCCGAAAGCGGCACCTCGTTTTACTACGCCTTTCTCTTTTTACCGACCGAAAAACGCCAGGCTATTCATGCTCTGTATGCTTTTTGTCGAGAAGTCGATGATGTGGTTGATGAGTGCGAAGACCCGGCCATTGCCGTCGCTAAACTGAGCTGGTGGCGTCAGGAAGTTGCATTGCTGGAAACAGAACCCGGACAACCTCAGCCGACTCACCCAGTGATGCTGGCTCTGAAAGCCGTACGTCAGAATTTCCACCTGCCCATCGAATACTTTAATGAAATTATCGACGGCATGGCGATGGACCTGGAATACAGCCGCTACCCGGATTTCAAATCGCTCTCGCTGTATTGCTACCGCGTAGCTGGCGTGGTTGGCCTGCTCTCTGCCGAGATTTTTGGCTATAGCGACCGCAAGACCCTGCGCTACGCCACCGAACTGGGCACGGCGCTGCAACTGACTAATATTATTAGAGATGTCGGTGAAGATGCCCGTCGCGGACGTATCTATCTGCCCGTGGATGAACTGCAACGTTTTAACGTACCGGCAGCCGACATCATGAACGCCCGCGAAACGCCTGAGTTTGTGGCACTGATGCAGTTTCAGGCAGAGCGTGCTCAATCTTATTACGACAAGGCACTGGAAACCCTGCCAGCGGCTGACCGTTCCGCACAGCGCCCGGGGTTGATTATGGCGGCGGTGTATCGCACGCTGCTGCAAGAAATCGCTCAAGATGGTTTCAAAGTGCTGCAACAGAAGACGGGGCTGCCACCGCTACGCAAACTCTGGATTGCCCTGAAAACCTGGTTTAAATACTAATGGCCCCAGCGCCTGCCCTGGCGCACCCTACCGTTGCCATTGTGGGCGGCGGTTGGGCTGGCCTGGCTTGTGCGCTGCAATTGGCCCAAGCTGGTTACCGGCCGGTTGTCTTTGAATCAGCGCCCGAAGCCGGTGGGCGGGCACGAAGCGCCCTGATTGAAGGGCTTTACCGCGACAACGGCCAACACCTCATGCTGGCTGGCTGCAAATCCCTCACCACCCTTTTTAAATTAGTGGGCATTCAGGTACAAACGGTGCCGTTCATCATGCAGAGTGGCGCACGGCGGCTGCGGGTGCCCGCTCACTCGGGTCGCCTTGGTTTAGCCACGGCGCTTTGGCGCGCTCAGGGTTTTAGCTGGAACGAACGCTATCGGCTTATCGCCGCCATAGTCAACTTGCAACTCAAAGGCTGGCAGGTACCCGAAGGGCAAAGTGTGGCTGAATGGTTGCTGGCCACTCACCAACCCCCGGCCCTGATTCGGGAGTTCTGGGCACCGCTGGCACTGGCTGTTTTAAATACCCCGTTAGCGGATGCAGCCATGCGTCGCTTTGCCTCAGTGCTGCGCGACTCTTTGGGTAGCGGCGGCCGTGCTCTGGCGATGCTCTTGCCCGCTGGCAACCTCAGCGAACAAATCGTAACGCCGCTCGTCCATGCCATCGAAAAACTTGGCGGCGCTGTGCGTTGTGCGCAACGGGTGTTGGCAATCCAGCAAACTACCCACGGTTTTGAGCTAAGAGTTCAGGGTTCGGAACAGCCGCATCATTTTGACCAGATTGTCCTCGCGCTACCGCCCTGGGCGCTGGACAAAATGACACTGCCCGCCTGCATCAATCAAAAAGCGCTGGCAGAGGCCTTTGGCACCCAGCCGATTGCCACGGTTTATCTGGGCTTTGAGGCAAAATTCCGCCTGCCTGTCCCCCTCCTCCAGATTGCCGGACCAACCGCTAATGACAGCCGAATCTGGGCAACCGATCGGGCTTATTGCGGCGAGCCGGGCGTGATTGCCCTGTCGGTTTCTGCAGCGGGCCCGTGGTGCCAACTCAGCCATGATGATTTGGCCGCAGCCTGCCTCAACGCGTTACAGGAGGTTATCGAGCCGTTACCGCGCTGCCTCTGGAAAAAAACTGTGGTCGTACGACGGGCCATTTACGCGGCAACGCCGGGCGCTACGCTTCAGGCAACCGATCTGAACCCGCTGCCCCATCTTTATCTGGCAGGCGACTGGACGGATGCCACCTACCCGGCCACTCTGGAAGCCGCTGTGCAATCCGGATTCAAAGCCGCTGCGCAGATAATGAAAGAACAAGGCTGATCAACACGGGCGTTTTTTCGTTAAAATCCTTTCATCATGACGATTTGGGCCATTGGCGATATCCAGGGATGCTTTGACTCCCTGCAACGACTACTCGATAAGTGCCGCTTTGATCCGGCACAGGATCAGTTGTGGATGGTCGGCGACCTCGTCAACCGTGGCCCACAATCACTTGAAACGCTACGCTTTATTCGTAGCCTGGGCGCATCGGCCATCACAGTTCTGGGTAACCACGACCTTTACCTGCTCATGGTAGCCGCCAATGCGGTACCGCGCCGAGGCAAGGACGACACGCTGGACCCGATTTTTGCAGCGCCTGATGTCGCCGAACTGCTGGATTGGCTGAAGACCCAACCGCTCGCCCATGCACAGGTGCTGGATGGCCAGCGCTATGTGATGGTCCATGCCGGGTTATTACCCGAATGGACTGCGGATGATGCGCTGGCGCTCAGCGCCGAAGTATCCCAGCATCTGCGCGGCCCACAGTTTGCCGCTTTCTTAAATGCCCTCTGGGGTGATAGTCCACTGGGCTGGCACAAACAACTGAATGAACTAGACCGCGCCCGGGTCATTGTGAACGCCATGACCCGCATGCGCTTCTGCTCAAAACAGGGCGTCATGGATCTCAAGATCAAAGGCAAGCCCGAGAACGCGCCGGTGGGTCACGTCCCCTGGTTTGAGGTACCCGGTCGAAAAACGGCCAAAGACACGCTGGTCGTTGGTCACTGGTCGGCTTTGGGTCTGAAGATGACCCCCAACCTGGTGGCTCTGGATTCGGGCTGCCTGTGGGGCGGACATCTCACGGCGGTCAGCCTGCCGGAACGTGAGGTCATCCAGGTGTCATGTACCACCTGTAGATAATTCATGCACTTTGATTTAGGTCAAAGACCGCGTCGAAACGCCTTACAAATTCGGCGTAGAATCTGCTTAGTGCACTGCATCATTCCGATGTCATCAATGATGCCTATTACCTGCAAAGAGAGAACGTTATGCTTGAAGAACACTACCTAAAGCCCCTGTTCGAACCTGAAAGCATTGCCGTATTTGGCGCCAGTGATCGTGTTGACTCCGTTGGTCAGGTCTTATTCAACAACCTGATTCAAACCGGCTTTGGCGGTCGTCTGTTCCCCATCAATCCCAAGCACGAATCGGTTCAGGGTCAGGAGACTTTTAAGTCGCTCCATGATGTACCCGGACGCGTTGATCTGGCCATTATCTGTACGCCGGCGATGAGCGTCCCCGGCATCATCGAACAATGTGGTGAGCGCGGTGTGCGTTTTGCGCTGATCGTCTCCAGCGGTTTTGCCGAGCGGGGTCATGCCGGTGCCGCCCTGGAGCGCAAGGTCCTGGAAATCGCCCGCAGTTACAGTGTTCGTATCCTGGGCCCTAATAGCCTGGGCATCATGCGCCCACCGAGCAAACTCAACGCCACCTTTACGCAGGAACGGGCCCACGAAGGCAAGATGGCGCTGGTGTCACAATCGGGTGCCATCTGCTCGGCCATTCTCGACTGGGCATTGCCCAACAAGGTCGGGTTTTCCTCAGTCGTTTCGCTGGGGCGTTCGAGCGATATTGATTTCGGTGAAATTCTGGACTACCTGGTTCACGACCCACGCACCTACTACATTCTGCTTTATATTGAGGGCATTCAGAACGCACGGCTTTTCTTGTCGGCATTGCGCTCGGCGGCCCGGATTAAACCAATTCTGCTTTATAAAACGGGGCGTTTTGCCTCCGGTACGGCAGCAGCCCTTACCCATAGCGGTATCCGCAGTGGCTCGGACACAGTATTTGATATGGCCGTGCGTCGCGCTGGCGTCGTCCGTGTTAACAGCATTATTCAGCTTATCGAAGGGGCCAAGGCGCTCAATGATCGACTGCAGCCAAAAGGCAAGCGTCTGGCGATTATTACCAACGGCGGCGGGCCTGGGGCCATTGCGGCCGACCGCGCCAGCGAAGTCGGCATTCCACTCGCTGAATTACAAGACCAAACGATTCAATCCCTGAACAAGGTCTTGCCAACGACCTGGTCGCATGCCAATCCTACCGATATCGGCGGCGACGCCACGGCGGAGCGTTACCGCGATGCCGTTACCCTTTGTGCTGCGGATGAGAATGTGGATGGTCTGCTGGTGGTTCTAACGCCCCAGGCCATGACCAACCCACAAGCGGTGGCCGAGGTACTGGTCGAGCTGTCCAAGGACCTGACCAAACCGCTGATCGCTTGCTGGATGGGTGAAGAACACACGCGCGCCGCCCGCGAGTATCTCTCGGCACACAACATTCCCGTTTTCCGCATGCCAGAGTCTTCGGTGGATCTATTCTCGAACCTATCGACTTTCTACGAAAACCAGCGCCTGCTGCTACAAACCCCAGCCGCAAAATCGGAAGGCAACGAACTGCGCATCGAAGGCGCCCGCATGCTGATTGATGCCGTCCTGTCGGAAAAGCGCAAGACCTTATCGGAGATGGAATCGAAGTCGGTACTGCGGGCCTTCCGAATTCCTGTCGCGCAAACCATGGTGGCGCACAGCGTCGCCGATGCGTTGATGTATGCCGAGCAGTTGGGCTTTCCGATTGCCATGAAGGTAGACTCGCCCGACATCCTGCGTAAAACCGATGCCGGCGGTGTACGCCTTAATATTCAAGACGCGGTGTCACTGCGTAATGCGTATCACGACATCATTGAAACGGTGAAGCGTAAACACCCGAACGCCCGCATTTCCGGCGTGTCGATTGAGCCCTTTGTTTCGCGCAACAATGCTCGCGAAGTGCGTGTTGGCGTCTTCCGTGATCGTACCTTTGGTCCCGTCATCACCTTTGGTAGCGGTGGCAACGAATCAGACCTCTACCCCGATCGCGGCTTGGCCCTGCCTCCGCTCAATAAGGTGTTGGCCGAGAGTTTGGTCAAGTCAACCCGGGCCTACAATCTGCTGAAACCCCATGGCACCGTACCGGCCGCCAATATTGAAGCCATCTACGACTTGCTACTGCATGTGTCAGATCTGGTCAGTGAAATTCCTCAGATTATCGAGCTGGATATCAACCCACTGATCGTGGATGCAGAAGGTGTTATTGCGGCCGATGCCCGTATCGTGATCGATTACGCCCCTTCGACGGTGGATCGCTACGCCCACATGGCCATTCACCCGTACCCGAACCATCTGGTGGAAGAATGGATTCTGCCTGATGGTGCTTCAGTCACTATTCGCCCGGTTCGCCCGGAAGATGCAGAAATCGAAAGAGCGTTCTTTAACAATCTCTCCGACGAAAGCCGCTACTTCCGTTTTATGGATACGATCCGCGAACTGTCGAAACCACAGTTGGTGCGCTTTACGCAGATCGACTATGACCGCGACATGGCTTTCGTGGCGGTACAAATCGACGACGAAGGCAACCCGGTGCAAATTGGCGTGTCCCGCTACGTCGCGAACCCCGATGGTGAAACGGTGGAGTTTGCACTGACCGTGGCCGACAGCTGGCAGAAGCGTGGCCTGGGCCGTAAATTAATGCAAGTGCTCATCGACTGCGCCCGTGGCAAAGGATTTACCGCCGTGGTGGGTGAAGTCCTGTCTGACAATAGCAAAATGCTGAACCTGATGAGCTCTCTGGGTTTCAAGATTCTGCCCAACCCGGAAGACAACAGTGTCAAACGCGTGGTGAAACCCCTCACCCACTAATCAGAATGACTGGCGGCTGCGGGCGTTTATCGTCGGCAGCACGCCGGGGGTTGGCGATCGAAAAGGCGTGGTTTGCGCCTCTGCACTGAACTGTACGTTGATCGTAAATTCATTCTCTTCACTCAATGCGCCACGATTGACCGTCAGATACTCACGGAATGGCACGCCCATGGGCTCGATAATGTAGAAGTCCCGCTTCGAGCCCATTTCCTTGCTCTTATAGGTGTAGTCCGACGCACGAAACATGACCATATGGTAAGCGCCCTTCTGAATCTGCCGCGTGCTACTGACATTGTCGTTAGAGCGTTCGACCAGCACTAATTGAATCGACCGGAGCTGGCGTAACGCATCGCCAGCCAGCCAGGTCTGATAACAACGGAGCGATTCGTACTGCGGATCGTTGCGGAAACAGAGCAAGCCCTCGCCATTAGCGATTTCTGTGCCCCGCGCCGTCTGATTTTTAAAAGGAGATGGGGCCAGCCCCAAAGGGACGGCGACCGGCGCCGCGATCAGTGACAACACCGATTGGCCAATATCACGCCATTTGGCACGTTCAAAGTCAACGCGCTGACCCTGCACCTTGAGAAAGGATTCCAGATCGGAGTACCACTTTTCGCTCGGGGACACATCCGAGACCTGCAGGACAATCTGGGCATTTTTCTTACTATCCGTACTGACATGCAAACGATCCATGCGGGCGCTGAACATCGCAGGCCGCTGAATCAGCGCTGTCAATGTGGCTCGGGCCTCATCCTGCTTATCGACGAAACGCCCGACCTCACCCAGATTCAATGAACGACTATTCGGGTTCAGCGCAATATTCTTTTTGTCGAGATAGACCTCGGCACTGATTTTGACGACGCAGGGCGAAACCCCTTTGCTCTCCAGTACGGTGTACTGACGCACGACGCCACCACTGTATTCGTTGAGACTTTCCGAGTAATACTTATCGGACACCAGTGACTTCTGACTGTTTACAAAAGAGCCCACGACCTTGTCGCTGGCCTGGACCTTGGCCTGGCCCAATGCTTCCTGACAGGTGTTTCCGATACCTTCGGCAAGCACCATCTGGACATCGCCGCTCTTAGGCGTTGATGCACAGGCCACCAGCAAGACGGCGCTCCCCAGCAACAGGCAGCGCCGCAAGTAGCGATGAGTCAGCACAGTTGGCGTATTAAACAACAGGCTTAGAAACCACCCATGGCTTTGCGGGCCTGTTCGGCGCCCTTGATACTCTGCTGCGTCACAGAAATCGTCACAGAAACGTGCTGCTGCTCTTTAGAGACTTTGCGATTCGTAATCTGTACACCCTTTAGAATCGCCTGTGAGTTGTCGTCAATGCGCTCACGCACGGTCTGCGCAATGGTATTGGCCTTCTGCCGACTTTCTTTGGCTGCCTGACTGTTACTGGCCGCATCTTCGTCTTCAGCGGCCGTGTTGGATTCGTTACTGCTATCAACCTGAGCGATGTTTTTGAGGTAAGACTTGGAGATCGTCTGCACCGACTTGGTGGATTTCAGGTCATTCGACATGAACTCACTCAGATTACGCTTGGCACGCATGGTAGCCGTTTTAAAGGCAATCTCAACACCTTCCGGCGCGTTGCTCACTAAAGGCGCTGTGGCCGACGAGGTAATCGACAACCAATTGCCTTTGTCATCAAAGGTCAGCGTCAGCGGACCATTGGCTTCGAGAAATTCGACATCGGCCGTTCGACCCGGCGTGGCATCGACCGGGTTTTTCGGGGTGCTGCTACAGGCAGTCAGCCCAAGAAAAATGGCCGATACGATTAAAAACGATTTCTTCATGACTGGCTCCTGGTTAAGGCTTCGTTGTTACCTAGTTTGTAGGCAATATGTATTGCTGAACGACCACATCCTGGCGTTTATAGAGATCCTGGATCTTCTTGCGCATGACAGGGTCAGAAATCTGATGACCGAGCAGGTCGTTACGCGCCAACTTTTCTACTTTGGCGCCTTTAGGTAAGGATTTGTGCAGCGCAGACGTTTTGGCGGGTGCGCTGGTGGCGGCATCTTCACTCGTCGACGCAGCCGGTTTATCACTGGCGTCGGCATCCTCTGCCACTGGCACTTTCTGGCTGTTATCGTCAAGCGGTGTGACGCCTTGCTCAACGGCTTTTGCAGGTGCCGATGCGGGTGCCCGCTTCAACTTCTTACTGGCCGGCGTTTCTGCCTTCCAGTGATTGAGGCGCTCAAAATCCTTGTCGAAACGAGAGAACTCGCGATCAAAATTACTATCCTGACCCAGCGCAAGGCCACTGATCGATGTCAGTAGTAAAAGCAACAGTTTGTGCATGATGTGCCTTATAACGAAGCAGACTTCATAAAGTTAACGCGAATTGGCTGTTTTTTTTACAAACATAAAAATAAAAAACGCCTAGAGCTTGTCCAGGCGTTTTCGGGTGTTGCTTTTTTTGAGGGCCAGTTCAGGAACCAGCCACGCTGTTTGTTCAGGAATCAAACAGCACATCATAAGGGTAAGACTTTTGCGGCACCTTGGCGTCGGCGTAAATCTCGTTCTGCTTTACATCCTGGGGCTTATCCCACCACATGGCACGGCCGTTCTGCTGGTCCGTACGCCACTCAGGATTCTTCTTCATCTCTTCATTGATGAACTTGGTGTGATCCGAAACGTAATCAAATTCGACGCGGGCCATGGCCGGGAACTCCGAAATGTGTGAATACTGTGATTATAAGGCAGAGTCGACTCTGGGCGAAATCCCCGGGACCGCCGCCTCTTCGGCTTCGGCGTCATGGGCCACCGGCATGACCTCGTTCGGCAAGCCCAGCGCCTGGCGGTGCTGCTGCCAGAGACTCAACATATTGCAGAATAACGCGCCCTGCTCCAGCGCATCATCAAGCGCCACATGGGTGTGCGGCAGGTCGTCGAACCATTCTTTGGGCAGTTTGGGCTTGATGCAGCTGCGGTAGGGTAGCCCTGACAGCGCCATCGCAAAGGTTTTCATGTCCAGCGCCGACCAGGAGAACGGTGATTCGCCCGTGAAGCGCATCATGTACCAGAACACGAAAGTGAAATCGAAACCCGCTGGATACGCCACAAATACGGCCTTACCCGGTAACGTCCGCACCCATTTAACATAAGCCTTCATCGCTTCTTTGGGGTCCTGCTGATCCTTGCGGCAGGCTTCCCAGGCTTCAGGCTCGGTCTTCCACCACTTCATGGTGAGTGGGTGCCCCTTGGCATCTGGCAACAGCTCCAGATTGGCGCTAAAGGTGCCGATCAGTTGTTTGTCTGCCGTGTAGGCAGCAGACGCAAAAGACAGCATGGAATGCGGACCGGGAATGGGGCCGTCTGCCTCAACATCGGTACTTACATAAATTTCAGCCATGGCGAATTCTACCCATGAAAAAGGGCGACCTTGCGGCCGCCCTCTTCTGTTTTGGTTGCGTTACTTGGAAAAAACCATCTTGGATTTCTTGCAATCCACCTTGATCACATCCTTTGGACCAAAGTCGCCTTCCAGAATATGCGTGGCAAGCGGATTTTCGATTTCCGCCTGAATCGCCCGCTTGAGCGGCCGCGCACCAAA